>OBUY01000165.1_pt1 | contig 34902 bp, 31 predicted proteins | sample 1475781 | NCBI WGS metagenome assembly OBUY01 (sample SAMEA2579912, study PRJEB22360) | human gut metagenome | biome: human gut; feature: human-associated habitat; material: faeces | place: Denmark | collected 2008/2010 | reverse complement strand
AACACCTTATGAAGTTTTCTATGAAGAAAATGTGCACTTATTTTGACAATTCAAGGTTTTGAAAAAGGCTAGGATAATTGCTATCCTAGCCTTTTATGTATAAGTGAACGATGTATAGATTTCTTAGCTTTTTCGTCTTTTTATTTGTCTCCATTCGTAGAGGAAAAAGAGAATGATTCCAACGAAAAAGGCAATAATTCCTTCAATGAAGCCTTGAGGAACAAATGTTAAAGTGACTGTTCCAGATCCTTTTGGAACACGAACTCCCATCAATCCTTTCTGGATGCGGTGAATTTGGATAGGTTTTCCATTTTGTTTAGCTGACCATCCTTTATCGTAAGGCAGTGTAAAAATTAGAGTCGTATTTCTATTTGCGTTATAAGTTGCTACTACTTTATTTTTCTTTTTGTGAATTGCAACTTCTTGTTGACGAATGCTAGTGATAGCTTGTGTATATTGGTCAAGATCCAGAGCAAAAAATTCTGGTGTATTAAAAGAGACTGTCGAATTTTCTGGAAAACTTATACGAATAGTAACTGTTTCTTCTGTGTCAAAATGGCCAATTGAAAAGAATGGAAAGGCATTATCAATGGTATAGCGTTGAGTCTGTCCATTGTAGCCAATTTCAATCTCTTTCCGATTATCATTTGAAAATTGTAAATTTGGAACATTGACATATAGTTGGCTATGGGCAGGAATTGTTACTTCATATTGAATACTTGCGTAGGATAGATGACTATCTTCTTCAATTTTTGCAGTTTGCAACGAAGATGCAGTGTTTTGTGAAGTAGGCGAGAGAATAGGTAATTTCTTATAAAATTTATATTTTTCATCTGTGATTTGATGGATGAATCGTGTTTGATTATCCAGTGTCAAATTTGTAAATGAAGTATTTTTATAAGGTTTTACTGACAAAAAGGCGATTGGTAAGGCATATTCATTTTCTGAAAGTGAGACTCCACTTTTGGTTGCAATCTCTTTAAATCCAAATTTTTGAACAGGTTGTTGGCTTAAATTATAGCGAACACCAAATAGACTATCCATTAAAATAGAATTGTTTTGGTATCGAAGATTGAGGTTGGTTCCTTCAGATTTAAATCCAAGTTTGTCCAATGTCGAGCTAGCATCCGTATTTCGTACAGATGAAAATTGAGAAATGCCGTTATAACCATATTTCATGCTATCATTGCCCGTTTGGGGCTGTAGAATCTCAGTCCGATAGTTTGAGTCTGTCTTTCCTCTTACTAAGGATTGGATGGCTTTTAAGTCGCGTTCGTAGGATGACCGAGAAGCAAAGACCCATTCATTCGCAATTCCTTCCATTTGATAATAACCATTCACCGATAATTCAAAGATGGAGAAAAAAAGGATCGAAAGATAAAAAAGTCTAGGCGGTATTTTTTTAAAGATAAATCCTAAACAGACTAAATAGAAAGCGATTAAAAATTCAAAAGTAACAATGAAATTGACAGCATCTAAAAATTTATAGTGACTGCTGTAAAGAACAGTTGCTCCAAATCCTAGAATAAGGAGGAAACTAGCAAGACTAAAACGAATCCAAGTGATCTCCTCCATTCGATTTAGAACTTCTCCTGCCATTAGAATAATCGTCAAAGAAAAGATCCAAGAGTATCGATGAAGAAACATATTTGGCGCGTGCATACCTTGCCAAAGGAGATCTAATAGTTGAAAACGAAAACTAAAAATAAGAATGGTCAATAGTATAAAGTAAGAAAGTTTCACGTGAAACTTGATCGATTTTACAAAGAAAAAGGTGATTGCTAGTAGCAGTGGAAATAGCCCTATGTAGATCATTGGAATGGATCCATATTTAGTAGTGTCAAAACTTCCAATGAAATTTTTTGCAAATACGTCAAGATACCAACTTTTTTCTGTAAAGATACTGTCAATCTTTGAAAAATTTTCTCCATGAGTGCGTAAATCTAAGAAGGTTGGATATAACATCACAAGACTTGTTATAACTGATAAAAGAGATACAATCACAAAATGGAAGAAACGTTTTCCAATTTCCTTTATGTTCCATGACAGTTGTGTCAAGTACCATAATATGAGAAAAATAGACATCATAAATCCAAAATAATAATTTTGGATAAACAAACAGGTTAAACTGATAAAGTAGAGAATCTCTCTCTTATTGTAAATGAGTTTTTTGAATCCATAAAGAATTAATGGTGCTAGGATAAAAACATCTAGCCAAGTTTTGATTTCAATTTGGCTGATAGCAAAGCTCATCAGAGCAAATGAGGTTGAAAGGGTAAGAACCAGGGATCTAGGAATTTTAGAAAACATTCCATGTAAACTAATATAAGTACTTAATCCAATAGCTCCAAATTTAAGAAGAGTGATGAGATAAACAGCATCTGGCATGGATTGTGCATTAAAGAAGTAGACAAGAGGAGAAAAGAAACTTCCTAGATAATAGCTACTGAGTGCATAGAAATTAAGGCCTAATCCACTTTGAAAACTGTAAAATAGGCTATCTGTCCCATGTAAAATATTTCGAAGTGTGGTATCAAAAATGACATACTGATGATAACCATCTCCTAACAATGGGGATGTCTCACTGTTCCAGTAGATTCCTTGTGAGAGGTAAATAAAGAACATCATGATCACTGGAATCAGGAAAGAAGATACTATAAGAAGGGATGTTTTTAGCTTTGTTTTATTCATATCATTCTACTGAAAGAGCCTGAAATAAGGATTTCAGGACTCTTAATTTTTATGATTAATTCCAAAGTTCTTTCACTTTTGCTTGAACTTCTTCATTTTCAAGAAACTCATCATAGGTTTCATCAATGCGATCGATCACGCCGTTTTTTGAAAGAACGATAATATGGTTGGCGAGTGTTTGAATGAATTCGTGGTCATGGCTAGCAAAAATAATCGATTCTTTAAAATTCTTCAATCCGTCATTCAAACTTGAAATAGACTCCAAATCCAAGTGATTGGTAGGATCGTCTAGCACAAGAACGTTTGACTTGAGAAGCATCAATTTAGATAACATGACACGAACTTTTTCTCCCCCTGACAAGACGTTGACAGACTTGTTAACTTCGTCACCAGAAAAGAGCATGCGTCCTAAGAAACCACGAAGGAAAGTATTGTCATCTTCTTCTTTACTTGCAAATTGACGAAGCCAATCAAGAATCGTTTCTCCTCCTGCAAAGTCACGACTATTATCTTTTGGTAAGTAAGATTGACTCGTCGTGACACCCCATTTGACAGTTCCCTCATATTCAATATCTCCCATCAATGCACGAATCAATGCTGTTGTTTGGATATCATTTTGTCCAATAAGGGCTGTCTTATCACCAGGACGTAAGATAAAATTGATATTGTCAAGGATGGTTTCTCCATCAATCTTGACAGAGAGGTTTTCAACTGTCAAGAGATCGTTACCGATTTCTCGTTCTGCTTTAAAGTTAATAAATGGGTATTTTCGACTAGATGGAACAATTTCTTCTAGCTCGATTTTGTCAAGCATTTTTTTACGGGATGTTGCTTGTTTTGATTTGGAAGCATTAGCTGAAAATCGTGCTACGAATTCCTGTAATTGTTTAATTTTTTCTTCAGCTTTTGCATTTCTATCTGCCTGTAATTTTGCTGCCAGTTCAGAGGATTCTTTCCAGAAATCATAGTTACCGACATATAGTTTGATTTTTCCAAAATCAAGGTCCGCCATGTGGGTGCAAACTTTATTCAAAAAGTGACGGTCGTGGGAGACAACGATAACGGTATTTTCAAAATCAATCAGAAAATTTTCCAACCAAGTAATGGATTGAATATCTAGACCATTGGTTGGTTCGTCTAAAAGAAGGACATCTGGCTTTCCAAAGAGGGCTTTGGCAAGGAGGACTTTTACTTTATCGCCATTAGCTAATTCACTCATGGTTTGATAATGAAGATCTTCTGAAATATATAAATTTTGAAGCAATTGAGAAGCTTCACTCTCTGCTTCCCAACCTCCGAGTTCAGCAAATTCTCCTTCAAGCTCAGCTGCACGGACCCCATCTTCATCAGAAAAATCTTCTTTCATGTAGATAGCATCTTTTTCCTTCATGATGCTATAAAGTTTTTCATTTCCCATGATGACGACATCAATGACACGTTCTTCTTCATAGTCAAAATGATTCTGGCGTAAAACAGATAAACGTTCATCAGGACCAAGTGAAATGTGTCCAGTTGTTGGTTCGATATCCCCAGCTAAAATTTTCAAAAAAGTAGATTTTCCGGCACCGTTGGCACCGATGAGACCGTATGTATTTTCTTCTGTAAAGTTTATATTGACATCGTCAAACAATTTTCGATCACTAAAACGTAGTGAGACGTCTGATACTGTAAGCAATGGTTTTCTCCTCTTTCTATAATGTCTTATTTTACTAGAAAATAGGGGAAAAATCAATCTTTTATAGTGTCAAGTTTGTTTTACAACTATGTAAAATGCGTTTACATCTTTGTAAAGATGAGATTAATCAAAGGCAGATAGGATAGACTAACATTTTTAACTAGAAAGTGCTATAATGGAAGGGATAACGATTAAGGAGAAGAGTATGACAAAACCCATCATTTTGACAGGAGATAGACCAACAGGAAAACTTCACATTGGCCATTATGTTGGATCTTTAAAAAATCGCGTTTTGCTACAAAATAAAGACGAGTTTAATATGTTTGTTTTCCTAGCAGACCAGCAAGCTTTGACAGATCATGCAAAAGATCCAAAAACCATAGTAGAATCTATTGGCAATGTCGCTTTGGACTATCTTGCTGCTGGCCTAGATCCTGAAAAGGTTACGATTTTCATTCAAAGTCAGATTCCTGAGCTGGCAGAATTGACTATGTATTACATGAATCTTGTATCTTTGGCGCGACTTGAAAGAAATCCAACTGTAAAGACTGAAATCGCTCAAAAAGGTTTTGGTGAGAGTATTCCAACAGGATTTTTGGTATACCCTATTTCACAAGCAGCGGATATTACAGCATTTAAAGCCAATTTTGTTCCAGTAGGTAATGACCAAAAGCCAATGATTGAGCAAACTCGTGAGATTGTTCGTTCCTTTAATCATGCATACAACACAGATGCTTTGGTCGAACCAGAAGGAATTTATCCTGAAAATGAAGCAGCTGGTCGCTTACCTGGTTTAGATGGAAATGCTAAAATGTCTAAATCCTTAAATAACGGTATTTACCTAGCTGATGATGCGGATACCTTGAAGAAAAAAGTGATGAGCATGTATACTGATCCGGATCACATCAAAGTAGAGGATCCAGGAAAAATTGAAGGAAACATGGTATTTCATTACTTGGATGTATTTGGTCGACCAGAAGATGCAGATGAAATTGCAGAAATGAAAGAACATTATCAACGTGGAGGCCTTGGTGATGTAAAGACCAAACGATATCTTTTAGAAATTTTGGATCGTGAATTAAGACCAATTCGTGAAAGACGCCTTGAGTTTGCAAAGGATATGGGAGAAGTATATTCCATTCTCGAAAAAGGTAGTGAGCGTGCTCGCAGTGTTGCAGCACAAACATTGGATGATGTAAAATCTGCGATGGGAATAACCTATTTCAAAAAATAAGCATTTACAAATTGGATATATACAATTTTCCTTTATTCCTTTACAATTTGCCAATAAATGATTGACAAATTGCGATAGAATGGTATGATATTAACAATAAAAATTCGAGCCTTGCTCAAATAAAAAGAAAAGAGGATCCAGCGGATGTCTAATTGGGACACAAAGTTTTTAAAAAAAGGGTTTACATTTGATGACGTGCTTTTGATTCCGGCAGAAAGTCACGTATTGCCTAATGATGCAGATTTAAGTACACAATTAGCAAGTAATTTGCACTTAAACATCCCAATCATTACTGCTGCAATGGATACAGTGACTGAAAGCCAAATGGCAATTGCTATGGCGCGTGCTGGTGGACTTGGTGTGATCCATAAAAATATGTCAATTGAGCAACAGGCAGATGAAGTAAGAAAAGTAAAACGTTCTGAAAATGGAGTTATTATTGATCCATTCTATTTGACTCCATCTCATACAATTGCGGAAGCAAATGAGTTGATGGGACGATACCGAATTAGTGGCGTTCCTGTTGTTGAAACACTTGAAAATCGTAAATTAATTGGTATTCTCACGAATCGTGACTTACGCTTTATTTCTGATTATAATGAACCTATTTCAAATCATATGACAAGTGAAAATTTGGTGACTGCACCAGTCGGAACTGATTTGGAAACAGCTGAACGCATTTTACAAGAACATCGTATTGAAAAATTACCATTGGTAGATGAAGAGGGTCGTCTTTCTGGATTGATTACGATCAAGGATATTGAGAAAGTGATTGAGTTTCCAAATGCCGCTAAGGATGAATTTGGTCGCTTGCTTGTAGCTGGAGCTGTGGGAGTTACTTCTGATACCTTTGAACGTGCAGAAGCCCTTTTTGAAGCTGGTGCAGATGCTATTGTCATCGATACTGCTCATGGACATTCTGCAGGTGTTCTTCGTAAGATTGCAGAAATTCGTGCTCACTTCCCAGATCGTACCTTAATTGCAGGAAATATTGCGACAGCTGAAGGTGCACGTGCCTTGTTTGATGCAGGGGCAGACGTTGTTAAAGTTGGAATTGGACCAGGTTCTATCTGTACAACCCGTGTTGTTGCAGGTGTTGGTGTTCCTCAAGTTACGGCTATCTATGATGCAGCTGCTGTAGCTCGTGAATACGGTAAAACAATCATTGCTGATGGTGGTATCAAGTATTCAGGAGATATTGTCAAAGCTCTTGCGGCTGGTGGAAATGCGGTTATGCTCGGGTCCATGCTTGCGGGTACAGATGAAGCACCAGGTGAAACAGAAATCTTCCAAGGTCGTAAATTTAAAACCTATCGTGGTATGGGATCGATTGCAGCCATGAAGAAAGGGTCTAGTGATCGTTATTTCCAAGGATCTGTCAATGAAGCTAATAAATTGGTTCCTGAAGGAATTGAAGGACGTGTTGCTTATAAAGGTTCCGTAGCAGATATGGTCTTCCAAATGATCGGTGGTATCCGTTCAGGCATGGGCTATGTTGGTGCGGCAACCATTCAAGATTTACATGATAATGCTCAATTTGTTGAAATGAGTGGTGCAGGATTGAAAGAAAGTCATCCTCACGATGTTCAAATCACAAATGAGGCTCCTAACTACTCGGCACAATAAATTTACTAATGTGTAAATAAAATTAACAGCACCTTGACATTTTTGTCAAGGTGCTGTTTTGATGTGACCGGCTTGAACAGTGAAAATTTTCAACTCTTCAGGTAGTTCTTTTAAATGATCGAGAGTGGTCGTTGTAATAAATGTTTGAATATTATTAGAGATGGTTTCCAGTAATTGAAGTTGACGATAATTGTCAAGCTCACTCATGACATCGTCAAGTAATAAAATAGGCTTTTCTCTTGTGATTTCCTCCATCAATTCGATTTCTGCTAATTTTAGAGAAAGAACCACACTTCGATGCTGGCCTTGACTGCCAAAGGTAGCATTCATATTATTGATAAAAAATGCCAAGTCATCCCTGTGAGGTCCAATACTTGTTGTTTTCCTAAAAATATCCTTCTGACGATGTTTTTCCAACATGGAGAGAAACTGTTCCTCTATATCATTTACTTCTTCAGAAAAAACAGTTGACTGATATTGAATTGATAGGTCTTCTTTGTTGTTAGAAAGTCGAGAGTGTTTTTCTTTTGCTTTAGTTTCTAGTTTTTTTATAAAATCAAGTCGATGATGGATGACGCGACTTCCAAAACTAGCTAGTTGTGAATCTAAGACCTCCAAAAATGTAGCATCAATTTTTTCTGAATTTTTTAGGTAACTATTTCTTTGTTTCAGAACATGGTTGTATTGAGATAAGTCGGATAAGTAGATAGGTTTCATCTGACCTAATTCGATGTCAATAAACTTTCGACGTCCTGCAGGTGATCCTTTGATCAGTTGTAAATCTTCGGGTGCGAAAAGGACAACATTCATATGGCCAATATAGTTCGATAATTTGGCTTGTTTTAAATGATTTACCTTAGTTATCCGACCTTTTGGTGTCAGGGAAATTTCTAATGGAAGCGGGCCAGTTTCTCTTTGTAATTGACCAGAAACTTTAAAATCAGTGGATTCAAAATAGATAAGATCTCTATCATTTCGTGTTCGATGACTTCTAGTTAAAGCCAGAAAATAGATTGATTCGAGAATATTGGTCTTTCCTTGAGCATTTTGACCTAGGAAAATATTTAATCCAGGATGAAACTCAACTTCAAGTTCTTGATAATTACGAAAATGTTGAATGGATAACTGTTTTAACCACATTACGAGATACCAGGAAAGCGAACCGCTTTTTCTTTTTTGTTAATCTTTGTCGGTTCTTTCTTTTGTTGTTTATTAAGTTGCTTGACAAGTTTAGCAACACGTTCCTTTTCTTCCTTATCTTTGAGATGCTCTTCTGTCTCCTCTTTGGAAGGCTCAAGAATGGTGATAGTCATGTTCAGTTCAGGGATGTCAATTTGATCATTGACACGAAGTTTACGGCCTCTCCGTTGTTCTAATTCACCATTAACAAAGACCTCTTTTTCTTGAAGAAAGGCTTTGATTGCACCACCACTCTGTATAATACCGAGTTCTTTTAAGATTGCTTGTAATGTAATAAAGTCATCAAATAATTTGTAATTCATAGTTCACCTCTCTGCGTGTTATTATACCATATTTTTGGTTTTTCTAGGGTAGAGAATGTTGAGTGATTTGAGGAGTTTTTTCACAGTTTGAATTAGGATTTTAGTGTGATTTCGTGTTATAATGAAAGTTACTATTGAGTAGAACGAGGATGAAAATGGAATTAGTTAAGGGCGTGAATCTTCACTTTCTTCAATCAAAAAAATTTAAAACCAATAAAATTAAGGTCCGTTTTTCATCGCCATTAGATGAAAATACCGTGGCTGCGCGTGTATTAGTAGCCTGTATGATGGAAACTGCAAATCAAAAATATCCAACTTCACAAATATTCCGTGAAAAATTAGCGAGTCTATACGGGGTAGAATTGTCAACCTCAGTCTCTAAGAGGGGGCGTGTTCATTATGTTGATTTGAATATTTCCTTTGTGCGCGATGACTTTTTGAGCAAGAAAAATGTTCTTACCGATGAGGTTTTGGACATTATAGAAGCTATCTTCTTTTCACCCTTGGTAGTAGAAGATCACTTTGACAGTGATACATTTGATGTTGAAAAGAAAAATACGATTTACAATTTGGAGTCAGAAATTGAAGAGCCTTATTATTATGCACATGGGCAATTGAATCAACTATTTTTTGAAGATGAAACAATCGGGATGTCAAGATTGGGGAAAGTTGATTTAGTGAGACAAGAGACAGCTCAAAGTTCTCTTGAACAGTTTCATCAGATGCTCCAATTAGATAATATTGACTTCTTTTTCATAGGCGATTTTAATGAGATTGCTATTGTGGATCGAGTGAACCAGTTTGAATTCAAGTCACGTGATAACGATTTATCTGTCAACTATCAACAATCTTTTACAAATATTGTTAGAGAAAAGTTAGAGCAAAAACAAAATCAACAATCTATTTTAGAATTAGGTTACCATTTCTCTACCCAGTATGGAGGCCCTCTCCATATTCCACTAGTTGTATTAAATGGAATATTGGGAGCTTTCTCACATTCGAGACTTTTTCAAGTAATTCGTGAGAAAGAAGGTCTTGCTTATACGATCTCAAGCCATTTTGATATTTTTACAGGCTTCATGAGAGTTTTTGCAGGCATTGATAAGGAATCTCGTACGAAAGTAATGACCTTGATTATGAGACAGTTGAATGATTTAAAACGAGGCAAGTTTACAGAGTCAGAGCTTCAATTGACAAAAGAAATGTTAGTGAATACGACCTTATTAGCACAGGATCGGCAAAATACCTTGATTGAAAGGGAATATCTGAAAACGATCCTAGAAACGAAAGTCCTTTCTTTAGAAGAGTGGTTAGAATCCATAGATAAGGTTAGTAGAGAAGAAATTATTGAAGCGGCAAAAACAATTAATTTACAGTCTGTTTATTTTATGGAAGGAAAGTAGTGTAAAGATTGAAAATTAAAGAAAAATATTATGAATCAGTTGGTGAGCAGGTTTACTTTACACGCTTGTCAAACGGGTTGACTATTCATTTAATTCCCAAAGAAGATTATTATGAAACCTACGGAATGATCACAACTAAGTTTGGCTCAGTGGATACACGAATTCTAGTGAATGGTGATGAAAGACAATATCCTGCTGGAATTGCTCATTTTCTAGAACATAAAGTATTTGAAGATGAAAATGGTCAAGATTATTTAAAAAAATTCGTTCATTTAGGATCGGAAAGTAATGCCTTTACAAGCTTTACAAAGACAAGTTATCTTTTCTCAACAACTTCAAAAGTCCCTGAAAATATTCAATTGTTATTGGAGATGGTTTCAAAGGTTTCCTTTACAGAAAAATCTGTATCTAAGGAAAGAGAAATCATTCAACAAGAAATTGGGATGTACCAAGATAGTCCAGACTATCGATTATTTTTTGGTGCTTTAGAAAATTTATATCCTGGAACACCGTTATCAGATGATATTGCTGGGACTAGGGAGTCTATTTCTGACATTACAATAGATAATCTCCGTGAAAACTTTGATCTATTCTATCATCCCTCTCAAATGCACTTATTAGTGATCGGGAACTTTGATGTTGATGAAGTATTGCAAGTAGTAAAGGAATATGATCTGACTCCTCCTCATCCTTCTATTGAGTTAGAACGTTTTCCTGTAGAAAAAAATGAAGTGAAATTGAATCAATCCTGTAGAATGGAAGTTGCTACTCCTAAGTTGGCAATTGGAATTCGAGGAAATGATATCATTAAGGAAGAGGAAAAATTTCGCTATAAATTAATGTTAAAATTACTATTTTCGATGATGTTTGGTTGGACCTCACAACGGTTTCAAAGTTTATATGAAGCTGGGAAAATTGACAACTCATTGACACTTGAAGTCGAGGTTGAAGAATTATTTCATTTCGTTATTTTGACAATGGATACTCAAGAACCGGTCTCCTTATCTCATCAATTTAGGTCAGCGATCAAACAATTTGAGAAGGATCCAGATGTGAATCAGGAACATTTGGATACGATTAAAAGCGAAATGTTTGGTGATTTCTTACAAGGTTTAAATTCGCTTGAGTATAGTGCCACTCAGTTTGAATATTTTTCGGACGGTAGCACTTCTTATGATCTTCCAAAGATTTTACAAGGTATTAGTTTACAAGATATCATCAAATTAGGTCGAAAGTTTATCGACCAGGCTGAGATGGTTGACTATATGATTTTTCAAAAGTAGTACACAATGTATTAAGAAGGGAAAACATGAAGAAGAGAACGATTGGTCAAGTGTTAAAACTGTCAAGAGTAAATTTACACTTAAGTTTACAGGATGTGTCAAATAAGACAGCCATCGAAATTCCTTATATAGAAGCGTTGGAAAACGATGAGTTTGATCTACTGCCAAGTCCCTTTTACGCCCAGATCTATCTTAAAAAGTTAGCATGGGCTTTGGGATTAGATGAGTCCATCCTATTGACAGCTTTTCGTGAAGGAAAAGAATTGTTATTTGATGAAGAAATACTTGTAGATGATGAAGAGCTTCATTCAAGAAAATTAAGGCAGAGAACAAGCTGGTTACCAATTCTGTATTATCTGCTAGTTAGTTTTGCTATTCTTGGATTTGTGATTTATATCGTATATTTCTATGAGTTTACAGCATCTGTAAAATAGATGTAAAGATAGTTTATTTTTTGGAGGAAGTATGAAAAAAGAAAATATTCCTAATGCATTGACATTAATTCGAGTTGTGATGATTCCAATTTTTATTGCCATTTTAAGTTTAAGTCACTCTTATCTAGGACATATTGTATCAGCAGTTATTTTTGCAATTGCTAGTATTACAGATTATTTAGATGGTTTTCTTGCACGAAAATGGAAGGTAGTTAGTAATTTTGGTAAATTTGCCGATCCGATGGCTGATAAATTATTAGTTATGTCAGCCTTCATCATGATGATTGAATTAAAAATGGTTCCTGCTTGGATTGCAGCCGTTATCATTTGTCGTGAGTTGGCTGTTACTGGTTTGCGTCTTCTACTTGTTGAGACAGGTGGTACAGTTCTTGCTGCAGCCATGCCAGGAAAAATTAAAACCTTTAGCCAAATGTTTGCCATTATCTTTTTACTTTGTCATTGGACGATTCCTGGAACAGTCTTACTGTATATTGCATTGATTTTCACAATTTATTCTGGTTACGACTACTTTAAGGGAAGTAGCTATCTCTTTAAAGACACATTCAAATAAATGAAACAGATGATTGAGCTAAAAAATGTATCCTTTCGATACGATAAAACAGTAGAAGAGTATCAAATTGACTCGGTTTCGTTTCACGTGAAACAAGGAGAGTGGCTTTCAATTGTTGGACACAATGGTAGTGGAAAATCTACAGTTGTACGCCTGATTGATGGTCTTTTGGAAGCTGAGTCTGGTGAGATTTTCATTGATGGAAAACAACTGACTCGTGAAACCATATGGGAAATCCGTAGTAAAATTGGGATTGTATTTCAGAACCCTGATAACCAATTTGTTGGTGCGACAGTAGAAGACGATGTTGCCTTTGGTTTAGAAAATCAAGGAATTCCACGGGAAGAAATGCTTCAACGTGTGGAGAAGGCTATTGAGCAAGTCGGTATGCTGGAGTTTAAAGATCGCGAACCATCTCGTTTGTCAGGTGGTCAAAAGCAACGGGTGGCCATAGCAGGTATTATCGCCTTGAGACCAACTATTATTATCCTTGATGAAGCAACTAGTATGTTGGACCCAGAAGGTAGAGAAGAGTTGATGAAAGTAGTGAGAACTCTCCAAAAACAGTTCCAGTTGACAGTTATCTCGATTACCCATGATTTAGCTGAGATCGCCTTAAGTGATCGAACACTAGTCTTTAAAAAAGGAAGATTAGAGTCTTCTATGACACCAAGGGAATTGTTTTCAAGGGACGATCTAAATCAAATTGGATTAGACAAGCCTTTTAGTAAGCAACTCCAAGAAACCCTTAGTGAGATTTTTCCACTAAAACAGGATTATCTAACAGAAAGCGAGTTATTAGACCAACTATGGGAATTTCTTTAAAGAATGTCTATTATACTTATCAAGAGGGAAGTCCTTTTGAAGGGCAGGCGCTTTCTGATATTAGTTTGGAAATAAAAGATGGATCTTATACAGCCATCATTGGGCATACTGGTAGTGGCAAGTCTACTTTGTTGCAATTACTAAATGGTTTACTGCGTCCGACTAAAGGAACGATTCAATTTGAAGATTTCGTTTTAGATCACAATTCTGAGCCGAAAGAAATGAAGTACTTGAGAAAAAAAGTCGGTTTGGTTTTTCAATTTCCAGAAAGTCAGTTGTTTGCAGAAACTGTTCTAGCTGATGTAGCCTTTGGACCACAAAATTTTGGGGTGCCTAAGGAAAAAGCTAAAGAAATAGCCAAAGAAAAATTATCAATCGTTGGTTTAGAAGAGTCTATCTATGATAAAAGTCCATTTGAACTATCTGGTGGACAAATGAGGCGGGTTGCGATCGCGGGTATTTTAGCTATCGAACCAGAGATTTTAGTATTGGACGAGCCGACAGCAGGGCTAGATCCTGCTGGAAGAAAGGAATTGATGGCGCTGTTTGAGACATTACATAAAAATGGTATGACCCTAGTTCTGGTAACTCATACGATGGATGATGTAGCAAATTTTGCTGATACTGTATTTGCTTTGGAAGCGGGAAAACTTGTCCTAAACGGATCCCCAAGTGAAGTGTTTCAACAGGTTGAGTATTTACAAAAACTTCAATTAGGAGTCCCACAAATTACGAATTTTGCTCTTCAATTGAAAAAAAGGGGGCTTCCTATGGACAGACTACCAATCAAAATTGAGGAACTAAAGGAGCTGTTACTTCATGAATAATATGATCCTGGGAAGGTATATTCCTGGAAACTCCATTATCCACCAACTGGATCCTCGTGGGAAATTGCTCTCAATGTTTTTATTTATTTTTCTTCTGTTTTGGGCCAATAACATGCAGACCAATCTTTTGCTATTTGGCTTCATCTTTGTTTTAATGTATTTAACGAGGATTTCGGTTGTTTTTTATGTCAAAGGCTTAAAATCAATGATTTTTATCATTGCTTTTACAACTATTTTTCAATTATTTGCGACTTCTCAAGGAACAATTTTATATCACTGGTGGTTTTTTAAAATAACCGACCAAGGATTGATACAGGCTGCTATCATATTTTGTAGATTTATTTTAATCATTTTTTATTCGACGATTTTAACAGTGACGACGACACCATTAAGTTTAGCAGATGCTGTTGAAAAGATCCTCACGCCACTAAAAATTATTAAAGTTCCAGCACATGAAATTGGGTTAATGTTATCTATGAGTTTGCGCTTTGTCCCAACTTTAGTGGATGATACGAATCGAATCATGAATGCGCAAAGGGCGCGTGGTGTGGATTTTGGAGAGGGAAATTTATTAAAAAGAATTCGTTCTTTCATTCCGATCCTCATTCCTTTGTTTGCCTCTAGCTTTAAACGAGCAGATGCACTTGCGATTGCGATGGAAGCGAGAGGGTACAAAGGCGGTGAAGGACGAACACGTTATCGGACTCTGCAGTGGGGAGTAAAAGACACCCTAGCATTGCTCGTTATTCTGTGCCTCATGTTGATAGTTTTTTATCTAAAAAATGGATAGAGCTAGTTTTATTGGTTCAAAAATAAGTAAAAAGCGCTATACAAAGCGCTTTTTACATTAAATTCACATATTCTTGTAACATTTGTAATATATTCTACAATAAACTGTAACATTTTGTGTGTATGATAGAATTATGTTCGAAAGGAGAATAGAATTCATGAACAGTAAAAAGTTCCAATGGACAGTCACTTCCCTACTTTCAGCAGCATCACTTTTCATTTCTGGTATTGCTACAGTGAATGCTGAAACTTATCAAGTGAAGTCTGGAGATACTCTATCAAAAATTGCACTAGAAAATAACACTTCAGTAGAAAATATTATTGCATCTAACAATCTGACAAATGAAGATTTGATCTATGCAGGACAAATTATTGAGTTAGGTGAGCGTTCAAAATCTATGATTGATAAAGTTGCTCCACAAGAGCAAGCAAAGCCCGCTGAAAGTGCACCTGCAGCAGCACAAACTGCTCAAAAACAAACAACTTATGCAGCAAATGCTGCAGTGACTTCTGCACAATCAACAAATGGTGGAATTGTTCTATCAAATGGAAATACTGCTGGAGAACAAGGATCTTATGCGGCTGCTCGTATGGCTGAGATGACTGGCGTACCTGTTTCTACTTGGGAAACAATCATTGCCCGTGAATCAAATGGTCAAGTAAATGCAGCAAATGCTTCTGGTGCAAGTGGTTTGTTCCAAACAATGCCAGGTTGGGGTTCAACTGCAACAGTTGATGATCAGATCCAGGCAGCATATAATGCATACAGCTCACAAGGTTTATCAGCTTGGGGTTATTAAAAAAATGAGGCTGGGACGAAAGTTCCAGCCTCTTAATTGTTTTTGGATTATTGAGCAAGACGCAGTGGTTGAGTGGGCTCTACTAGGCTGATTTCATCAGCTTTTACAGCCCTACTCAACTGTGCGGAGGTGGGACGACGAAATCAAATTCTAACGAATTACCGATTTCTGTCCCACTTTCATTTTTTTAATGTTGAAAGAATTTCAAGAGGGGTGTGGCAAATATAATCTGGTGAATAAAGAAGCAGGTCATCTAGATCTCCAAACCCCCAGGTAACTGCCATTGTTTTAATACCAACTGTTTGACCTCCAATGAGGTCAAATTTTGTATCTCCAATGATTAGTGCTTGATCTGTTGGAATGCCATTGATTGACAAGGCATATTGGATAACATCAGCCTTGTGAACACGGTCGGGGCTTGAACCATAAATCCCATTAAAGTAGGTTGCAATTTCTAAATCTTGACACATTTGTAAAGCTACTGGTTCATATTTTGAAGTTGTGACGTAAAGCTGTAAACCTTCATTTTTCAAAGCTGTTAAAGCTTCAGTAATATGAGGAAATAGGGTTGATTCATACTGCCCTTTTTCATGATAATACTGGCGATAGATAGTGACTGCTTGATCTACCAAAGCTTCAGGAACAGTAGCTTCAAAACTAGAAATCAAAGGTGGTCCCATAAAACTTCGAATGGTCTTTGCATCGGGTTCTGGAACTTTTAATACGTCAAACGTGTGTTGAAAACTGTTTGCTATGCCTTTTGAGCTATCGACTAATGTTCCGTCTAAGTCAAAAAATAATGCTTGCATCTTATTCTCCAAATATTTCTTTTTGCAATTTACGACCGGTTGGTGTTGCAGCTAAACCACCTTCTGCAGTTTCTCTAAAGGCGGTTGGCAGACTAGATCCAACTTGGTACATGGCATCAATCACTTCATCGACAGGAATTTTTGATTCGATACCTGCCAAGGCCATATCAGCAGCAATAAAGGCATAACTGGCTCCCATTGCATTTCGTTTGACACACGGAACTTCAACCAGTCCTGCTACAGGATCGCAAATGAGTCCGAGCATATTTTTGATCACGAAACAGATCGCCTGACTAGCCTGATATGGAGTTCCTCCAGCAGCAAGTGTTAGGGCGGCTGCACTCATGGCTGAAGCCGATCCAACTTCGGCTTGACAACCACCTTCTGCTCCTGAAATAGAAGCGTTATTGGCAATCACTAAACCAAATGCTCCTGCAGCTAATAGAAATTCTAATTGTTGTTGATGGTTTAGACCTAATTTTTGGGTTGCTGCAGTGAGAACTGCGGGAAGGCAGCCAGCAGATCCTGCAGTGGGTGTTGCACAGACCAGTCCCATTTTAGCATTGTGTTCGTTGACAGCAATAGCATTCTTAGCTGCGGTAAGGACGGTCAAGTCAGATAACGTTTTTCCTGATTTGATATAGCGATCTAATTTTGCGGCATCCCCACCAGTTAATCCACTACGAGAGTGGTTTTCGTTTAACCCTAACCTTACAGAATCAATCATCACTTCGAGATTTCGTGTCATTAATCGTAGGACTTCTTCACGTTCTCGTCCAGTTAATTCGTATTCAGTTGCAATCATTAACTCTGCGACGTTTCCTTCGTATTGCTTGCTTGCTTGTTCTACGAGGTCTACAATTGAATAAAACATACGAACTCCTTATTTGAAAAAATTGACATTATGAAGATGAGGAATTTTACGGATATCTTCGATCGCTGCTTCACAACTCCTTGAGTCAACTTCTATAATCATAATCGCTTTTTCTCCAGCTTTTTCCCGCGTCACGTTCATTTGTGCAATGTTAATATCATAGCGAGAAAGGGCTTCTGTCACATGAGCGATCATCCCAGGGACGTCTTGGTGCACAATGATAATGGTTGGAGTATTCATATTTAGCGAGATGGCAAAGCCATTTAACTCAGTAACCTGTATATTCCCACCACCAATGGAGATTCCAGTGACAGAAATCGTTTTATGATCATTTTTAACAGTAATAGTCGTTGTGTTGGGGTGAGGAGCATTGCTTTCTTTTTGAATAGACCAAACAATCCGAATGCCTCGTTCATGTGCAATTTTTAGACTATCTGGGATTCTAGGATCATCTGTGTCCATTCCTAAGATGCCCGCTACTAAGGCTAAATCTGTTCCATGGCCACGGTAGGTTTTTGCAAAGGAATTAAATAATTGAAATTCGACTTCTTTTGGTTCCTCTCCGAAAATAGAAGAAACGATTTTACCAATTCTTACAGCACCTGCTGTGTGGCTACTGGATGGTCCAATCATGACAGGGCCGATAATATCAAAAATAGATTGGAATTTTAAAGAGTTCATACCTCTGCTCCTTTACAATCAATTTACTTCATTATATCAAATATACCTTCTGATTGCTTTTATTTTTTTTGAAAACTGGTAGAAATCTTAAAAGAGCATTAAAGCATTTATATTATCCTGGATTTTTAGTATTTCTAACATCAGACTGAAATATTTGACACATTATTTCAATTAATATGAAATATTTCTTGTGTAGTATAGAGGTATACCAATAAAGGAGTAGATAATAATGAATAAAAAACAAATGATGAAACGTATTATTGGACTTAGTTTACTTGCAGGACTATTCTTTCCAATTGTAGCGAATGCAGATTCTTATACTGTAAAATCAGGTGATACTTTATCAGCTATTGCAAAAGAAAAAAATACAACGGTTGATGCAATTGCTAAGAAAAATAAGATTAGTAATGTGAATCTTATCACAGTTGGACAAGTTCTTGAGATTGAAGATGTGAATGCAACGAATAAGACTTCAGAGCAAACTACAACTAGTAAAACGGACACTCCGCAAACAACAACTAGTGTGTCTGCTTCAGACGGCTTGAGTGTAGAAGATGCAGCGGCCAAGGAATGGATTGCCCAAAAAGAGTCAAGTGGTAGTTATACAGCACAAAATGGCCAATATTATGGTCGTTACCAATTAACTCTCACTTATTTGAATGGTGATTTATCACCTGCAAACCAAGAAAAAGTGGCCAATCAATATGTTGTCAACCGATATGGATCATGGTTGGCGGCTAAAAACTTCTGGTTAGCAAATGGTTGGTATTAAAACCATTTAGAAGAGTTCTTTACGAGGACTCTTTTTACTTTACAGCACTGTAAACAAATCTACAATAACCAACAGGAAGAATAGCAAGATGCTTGTTTTCTACTATAAAGCGTGTTACAATTGATAATGCTCAAAACGACCTTCAATCGTTGAAGCATACCACGACCTTCAATCGTGAGGAACGAAAAGATGGGAGAAATCTATGAGTGATAACTCAAAAACACGTGTTGTTGTTGGAATGAGTGGCGGTGTCGACTCATCTGTAACGGCTTTGCTGTTAAAGCAACAGGGGTACGATGTCATTGGCATCTTCATGAAAAACTGGGACGACACAGACGAAAATGGCGTCTGTACAGCTACAGAAGATTACAAAGATGTAGCAGCGGTTGCAGACCAAATTGGCATTCCTTACTATTCTGTCAACTTTGAGAAAGAATATTGGGATCGTGTCTTTGAATATTTCCTTGCCGAATACCGAGCTGGTCGAACACCAAATCCGGATGTCATGTGTAATAAGGAAATCAAATTTAAGGCGTTTCTAGATTATGCCATGACACTTGGTGCCGATTATGTAGCAACAGGGCACTATGCACGCGTGGCGCGTGATGCGGATGGCATTGTCCATATGTTACGTGGCGTTGACAATGGAAAGGATCAAACTTATTTCTTAAGCCAGCTGTCACAAGAGCAACTTCAAAAAACCATGTTCCCATTGGGACATTTAGAAAAGCCTGAGGTTCGCCGGTTGGCAGAAGAGGCTGGACTAGCAACGGCTAAAAAGAAAGATTCCACTGGAATCTGCTTTATTGGAGAAAAGAATTTCAAAGAATTTCTAGGCAACTACCTTCCTGCCCAACCAGGTCGAATGATGACCGTCGATGGACGAGATATGGGTGAACATGCCGGCTTGATGTATTACACAATCGGTCAACGGGGTGGACTTGGAATTGGTGGCCAACAAGGTGGAGACAATGCTCCATGGTTTGTAGTTGGTAAGGACCTCAGTCAAAATATTCTTTATGTCGGTCAAGGATTTTATCATGAAGCATTGATGTCAACAAGTTTACAGGCTAGTCAAGTTCACTTTACACGAGATATGCCAGAAGAGTTTACGTTGGAATGTACAGCTAAGTTCCGCTATCGTCAACCAGATTCCAAAGTGACGGTTCATATTAAAGGTGACAAGGCAGAAGTGATTTTTGCAGAACCTCAACGAGCCATTACTCCAGGCCAAGCTGTTGTCTTTTACGACGGTGAAGAGTGTCTCGGTGGTGGCTTGATTGACAATGCTTATCGAGATGGTGAAGTTTGTCAGTATATTTAGAATTTTCTAGGAGTAACGAGAATGTTTCAGTTCTTTAAGAAAAGAACAGATAAAAAGGAGAACAAAATGACTCTCTCTGACTATAAGAATCAGTACTTGAGGGAGATAACGACGGAGTCAATTGAAGCTTTGTTCAAGGAATTGAAGCAATCTAAAGTTTGGGTTCCCTTTGATGCTTCTTTAATGGATGGAAGTGACGAAGAAGAAGGTGTTCGTCTAAAACCGGATATTCTAAGAAAGGGAGACGACTACTTTTATCCTTGTTTCTTGACGGAACAGGATATTCCTAAAGATTATTACGATCGTTTTTCTTGGCTACAAATACATTTTACGGACTGCTTATTTACTGCAGAAAGGATAGGAAAGTTTCCAATGAGAGGGATTGTTCTAGATGTATTCTCTGATCCAGTTGAGATTGACAAAGGAGTTTTTGCAGCAATCCGTCAATCTTAGTATATTTAAATTGACAAATTTTCTCAATTTGCTACAATAATAAAAGCAATAGAAATGATGGTCAAAGCTCATGGATGTTGCAGGCTTTTTTGTCCTGCACTTCTCAGAGTTTTGACTATTTTTGTGTGATTTTGAAAGGAAGTAAAATGAGGCAACAGGATTTTCGGACGAAAATAGGTTCTACTGTTTTTGGTGTGAGAGCGACTGCTTTGATTGTAAAAGATAATCGCTTGTTCGTCATAGAAGATGAGGACGGCTGTTATACAATCGGAGGTGCTATTCAAGTCAATGAAACTACAGAAGATGCGGTAGTTCGTGAAGTCAAAGAGGAACTTGGTGTCACATCTACAGCAGGTCCGTTAGCTTTCGTGGTTGAAAATCACTTTGAACAAGCTGGAATCCACTACCATAACATTGAATTTCATTATTTGGTGGACTTGCTGGAAGATGCGCCTTTGGTCATGCAGGAAGAAACAAAGCAATTACCTTGCCGGTGGATTGCTTTAAATGATTTACATACTGTTGACCTGAAACCAGCATTTTTAAAAACAGCCTTACCAGAATGGGACGGAAAATTACGACACATCCATCTTGAGAAATAGGAGAAAAAATGACTTATAATTTTATTGAAGAATACGATATCATTGTAATCGGTGCGGGGCATGCAGGAGTAGAAGCCTCTCTAGCTGCCAGCCGTATGGGTTGTAAGGTCTTACTTGCGACTATTAACATTGAAATGCTGGCCTTTATGCCTTGTAATCCGTCTATTGGTGGTTCTGCTAAGGGGATTGTTGTCCGTGAGGTAGACGCTCTTGGCGGAGAAATGGCTAAAAATATCGATAAGACCTATATTCAGATGAAAATGCTCAATACTGGGAAAGGTCCTGCTGTTCGTGCCCTTCGTGCGCAAGCTGACAAGGAGCTTTACTCTATGGAAATGCGCAAAACGGTTGAAAACCAAGAGAATCTCACTCTTCGTCAAACCATGATTGATGAGATTTTGGTGGAAGATGGCAAGGTTGTTGGTGTTAGGACTGCAACTCACCAAGAGTATGGGGCAAAGGCTGTTATTGTAACTACTGGGACAGCTTTACGCGGAGAAATTATCATTGGAGATCTCAAGTATTCGTCAGGACCTAATCATAGTCTAGCTTCTATTAATTTGGCCGATAATCTCAAACAGCTAGGATTAGAAATTGGACGTTTCAAAACAGGGACGCCACCTCGTGTAAAGGCTTCGTCAATTAACTATGATGAAACGGAAATTCAACCTGGAGATGAAGCTCCAAATCATTTTTCTTATACATCACGTGATGAAGATTATGTAAAGGATCAAGTTCCTTGTTGGTTGACGTATACGAATGGGCATAGCCATGAAATTATCCAGAATAATTTACACCGGGCACCTATGTTTACAGGGGTTGTAAAGGGAGTAGGTCCTCGCTATTGTCCGTCCATTGAGGATAAAATTGTCCGTTTTGCTGACAAAGAGCGTCATCAACTATTCTTAGAACCTGAGGGACGAAACACAGAAGAAGTCTATGTTCAAGGGCTGTCAACGAGTTTACCAGAAGATGTTCAGCGGGATCTCGTTCATTCTATCAAGGGACTTGAGAAGGCAGAAATGATGCGAACGGGTTATGCGATTGAGTATGATATGGTTTTGCCTCATCAATTGCGTGCAACTTTGGAAACCAAGAAGATCTCAGGTCTCTTTACAGCTGGCCAAACCAATGGAACGTCTGGCTATGAGGAGGCTGCTGGTCAAGGGATTGTTGCAGGGATCAATGCGGCGCTAAAAATCCAAGGAAAACCAGAACTCATTTTGAAACGCAGTGATGGTTATATTGGGGTCATGATCGATGATTTGGTAACAAAGGGAACGATCGAACCGTATCGTTTGTTAACAAGCCGTGCAGAATACCGTCTGATTTTACGTCATGATAATGCCGATATGCGCCTGACAGAAATGGGACGAGCAATTGGATTGGTAGATGATGAACGTTGGCAACGTTTCGAAACCAAGAAGTATCAGTTTGAAAACGAGATGAAGCGTTTAGATAGCATTAAGTTAAAGCCTGTAAAGGAAACCAATGGGAAGGTTGCTGCAATGGGCTTTAAACCATTGACAGATGCTGTCACTGCTAAAGAATTCTTGAGACGACCAGAAGTGTCTTACCAAGATGTGGTGGAATTTATCGGTCCTGCAGCTGAAGAACTGGATGATAAAATCATTGAATTGATTGAAACTGAAATTAAATACGAAGGTTATATTTCAAAAGCAATGGACCAAGTCGAAAAAATGAAGCGTATGGAAGAAAAACGAATTCCTGCGAATATTGACTGGGATGATATTGACTCTATTGCAACCGAAGCGCGTCAAAAATTTAAATTAATTAATCCAGAAACGATTGGTCAAGCAAGTCGTATCTCGGGTGTCAACCCAGCAGATATCTCTATTTTAATGGTTTACTTAGAGGGTAAATCTCGGAGCATCTCCAAAAATAAAGCAAACCACTAATCAAATGAGGCTGAGATGATGTTTCAGCCTCAATTTTATGGATTGAAACCTGTTGTTGCTATTTACACAGTTGTAAATGTTATTTACAAAGTAGTGAAGCGGAGGAAGAGCTTTTTACTGGTCGATCTTCTCTGTAATATAGAGAGAAACCTCGCTTTTTACCTCTATTTATGGTATAATTCCGACAAGAGGTTTATGATGAAAAAATTTCGTTTATCGTTCATCCATTATGTGTTAATTGGTTTTATTTCATTTGCAATTTTAGCAATTTTTTTAAGAATCTTTGGCAAAGGCTATGTAACTCTCATTGCAATTTTTTTAGTCTTAGCTGCATTGATTGCTTTATTTGAATACCAGTTACAAATTTCAGAGTTAGATGAATTAGAACAAATACAATATGTTAACCATCAGGCAGAAAGCGGATTAGCATCTCTCCTTGATAAAATGCCTGTTGGAGTTATTAAGATTAATGAAGAATCAAATGAAGTAGAGTGGTTCAACCCCTATGCTGAATTGATTTTTTCAACAGATGATGGAGACTTTGATGTTGAGTCGTTGAAAAAGTTGCTCAATACTCTGTTTGAGGATAAAGGACACTATGTCACTGTAGCCGATAAGAAATATTCTGTTTACTTTGATCAGACGTCTAGTGTTGTTTACTTTTTTGATGTTTCAAGTGAGTATGAAGCAACTGTGGGGTTGGTGACAACTCGTCCTGTTATCGGTATTATTTCTGTTGATAACTATGATGATCTAGAAGATGTCATTTCAGATTCTGACATTAGTAATATTAATAGTTTTATCGCCAACTTTGTAGAAGAGTTTACAGCTCAATACCATATGTTTTACAGACGTGTGGGAATGGACCGTTTCTATTTGTTTACAGACTACACGGTTTTAGAACAATTGATGGAATCAAAATTTTCAGTCATCGATCAATTCCGTGAAGAAGCTAAAAATCGTGAGCTACCTATTACCTTAAGTATGGGGTTCTCGTACGGTGATGGAGAGCATGATGAGATTGGTAAAGTAGCTCTCTTGAACCTAAACCTTGCGGAAGTTCGTGGTGGGGATCAAGCAGTTGTCAAGGAAAATGACGAACAGAAAAATCCTATTTTCTTTGGTGGAGGAACTGCTTCGGCTGTTAAGCGGACTCGGACTCGCACACGCGCTATGATGACAGCTATTTCAGATAAGATTAAATCCGTTGATCAAGTCTTCATTGTTGGACATAGAAACTTAGATATGGATGCTTTAGGAGCGTCTGTGGGAATGCAGTTTTTCTCAAGTAATATTTTGTCATCCTCTTACGTGGTCTATGACCCGCATGCGATGGCTAGTGATATTTCAAGAGCAATTGCGAAACTAGAAGAAGAGCAGGTAACGAAAATCCTTACCCTAGAGGAAGCCATGCAAATGGTGACGGATCGCTCTTTGTTAATTATGGTTGACCATTCTAAGACAGCCTTGACCCTTTCTAAAGAGTTTTATCAAGAATTTCAACAGATTATTGTCATTGACCATCACCGTCGGGATGATGATTTCCCTGAAAATGTTCTGATCACTTATATTGAAAGTGGAGCAAGTAGTGCAAGCGAATTAGTCAGTGAACTTATTCAGTTCCAGAAGTCGAAGAAAAATCGATTAACGAAGATTCAAGCTAGTGTCTTGATGGCTGGAATTATGCTGGATACCAAGAACTTCTCTGCTCGTGTTACAAGTCGGACCTTTGATGTGGCTAGTTACCTTCGCTCAAGAGGTAGTGATAGTGTAGCCATCCAGGAGATCTCTGCTATTCAGTTTGATGAGTACCGCGAAGTGAACGAACTGATCTTGACTGGTGAAAAGATTTTGCCACATATCATCGTAGCTTGTGCCAATACGACGAAAGCTTATGATTCAGTAACCATTAGTAAGGCGGCTGATAGTATTCTGGCCATGTCTGAGGTGGAAGCAACTTTTGTCATTGCTTGCAATCAAAGTGGGACTGTCTCGATTTCTGCTCGAAGTCGAAGCAAAGTTAATGTACAGCGTATTATGGAACAGCTTGGTGGAGGTGGTCATTTCAATTCGGCAGCCTCTCAAATTGAGGGTCAAGATTTGATGAGTATTCGTCAACAACTGATTGAGACTATTGAAAACGAAGTAATTATTGAAAAGGAGAATGTAGAATGAAAGTTATTTTCTTAGCGGATGTAAAAGGTAAAGGTAAAAAAGGCGAAATTAAGGAAGTGCCTACTGGTTATGCACAAAACTTTTTGATCAAGAAAAATCTTGCGAAGGAAGCCAATGCCCAAGCAATCGGGGAACTTCGTGGGAAGCAAAAGTCAGAAGAAAAAGCGCATGCTGAATTAGTAGCAGAGGCGCAAAGTATCAAGGCAACATTAGAGAACGAAGCAACTGTTGTTCAGTTTACGGAAAAAATTGGACCAGATGGCCGTACTTTCGGCTCTATTACCAATAAAAAGATTGCAGAAGAACTTGAGAAACAATTTGGCATTAAAATTGATAAACGTCATATTCAAGTTTCCTCTCCAATTCGTTCAACAGGTTTGATTGACGTCCCTGTAAAAATTTATCAAGATGTTACAGGTGTGATTAATATTCGTGTAAACGAAGGGTAAACACGATCGATAGAAAGGTTTTTTTATGGCTGAGATAGAAGAGTTACGAACACAACCTCAGGATATCCAAGCTGAACAATCAGTGTTGGGAGCCATCTTTATTGATGAGGGGAAATTGGTCTTTGTTCGTGAATATATCGAGCCTGGCGATTTCTTTAAGTACTCGCACCGTTTGATTTTTAAAGCCATGATCGATCTAGCTGACCGTGGAGATGCGATTGATGCAACGACTGTCCGAAATATTTTAGATAGCCAAGGAGATCTGCAAAATATAGGTGGACTATCCTATTTGGTAGAAGTGATTAATTCAGTGCCAACGTCGGCCAATGCAGAGTATTATGCAAAAATTGTAGCTGAAAAAGCAGTTCTCCGTCGGTTAATCTCTCGCTTGACAGAAAGTATCAATCAAGCGTATGAGGGGGCAAACCCTTCAGATGAGATCATTGCAGGTGCTGAAAAAGCTCTGATTGATGTTAGTGAAAACGCAAATCGTAATGGATTTAAAAATATTCGAGACATCTTGAATAGTAACTTTGGTAGTTTGGAAGCACGTTCTCTTCAAACGACTGATATCACTGGGATTGCGACAGGTTATCGTGATTTGGATCATATGACAACGGGTCTCCATGAAGAGGAATTAATCATTGTGGCGGCTCGGCCAGCAGTCGGGAAAACGGCTTTCGCCTTGAATATTGCTCAGAATATCGGAACTAAATTGGACAAAACAGTCGCTATATTTTCACTCGAAATGGGTGCTGAAAGTTTGGTTGACCGGATGTTAGCGGCAGAAGGTTTGATTGAGTCCCACTCGATTCGGACAGGTCAATTGACAGATGAAGAGTGGCGGAAATATGCTATTGCCCAAGGGAATTTGGCCAATGCGAGTATTTACATCGATGATACCCCAGGAATTCGGATCACTGAGATTCGTTCGAGAGCAAGAAAATTAGCCCAGGAAACAGGGAATCTCGGTCTTATTCTGATTGACTACCTTCAGCTGATTACAGGGACTGGAAGAGAAAATCGCCAACAAGAAGTTTCAGAGATTTCACGTCAATTAAAGATTTTGGCTAAAGAATTGAAGGTACCTGTTATTGCGTTGAGCCAGCTTTCTCGTGGTGTGGAGCAGCGTCAAGACAAACGACCTGTTCTTTCAGATATTCGTGAATCAGGGTCAATTGAGCAGGATGCAGATATTGTAGCCTTCTTGTATCGTGACGATTATTATGATCGTTCTGGAGACGAGAAAGAAGAAGGGATGCCCAACAACACGGTAGAGGTTATTATCGAGAAGAACCGTTCAGGTGCGCGTGGGACAGTAGAATTAATTTTCCAAAAGGAATACAATAAATTCTCAAGTATTTCAAAGAGAGAGGAGCAATAAGATGAGTGATGCATTTACAGATGTTGCTAAAATGAAAAAAATTAAAGAAGAAATCAAGGCCCATGAAGGGCAAGTGGTTGAAATGACGCTTGAAAATGGACGGAAACGTCAAAAAAATAAATTTGGACGCTTGATTGAGGTCTATCCTTCTTTGTTTATTATCGAGTATACGAACGACAATAGCTTACCAGGTGAACCAGCTAACACCTATGTGGAGTCTTACACCTATTCAGATATTTTAACAGAGAAGAATTTAATTCGTTATTTGGATTAATGCAACAAAGTTCTTGCATTTTAGATTAAAATCAGTTATCATAATAAATATATATGGGAGTCTGTGTACAGTCTGAGAGGAAGTGTAAGCTTCGACCGCACCTGATCTGGGTAATGCCAGCGTAGGGAATACAGGAAATGTATGTTTCTTTATGTGTGACTTTGTGCAATCCGTCTCCTAGTTTGGAGGCGTTTTTTATTTGAAAAGAAAGGAGGGTTATATGTCCTTTGCAAAAAGATATTCAAAGCAGTTGATTGGGCTATCTGGCTTTGTTGGCTTAATTGTTTTTTGGCAAGTCGCAGGTTTTTTAACGATCTTGCCAAAATTCGTATTGCCAACCCCGCTTGAAATTGTGGCAGCTTTTGTGCGAGATCGTACTCTACTGCTTCATCATAGCCTGTCTACCCTTCAAGTTGCCTTAATCGGGCTTGTATTTGGGATTGTGCTGGCTGCTATCTTGGCCATTCTGATGGATAGTTTTAGATGGTTGAATGATCTGCTCTATCCTTTTATGGTGGTCATTCAGACCATACCAACGATTGCCCTAGCTCCAATTCTGGTTCTTTGGTTTGGTTACGGTGTATTTCCAAAACTCGTCTTGATCATTATTACGGTGGTGTTTCCCATTGTTGTGAGTCTCCTAGACGGGTTTCGACATTGTGATCAGGATATTTTGCGGTTATTTCAGATTATGCAAGCCAATCGATTTCAAACCTTATTTCACTATAAGATCCCCGCAACACTCCCATACTTTTTTGCAGGTTTACGGGTGAGTGTTTCCTATGCTTTTATCAGTACAGTTGTGTCAGAATGGCTAGGGGGCTTTGATGGATTAGGAGTCTATATGATTCAGTCGAAGAAGTTGTTTCAGTATGATACAATGTTTGCGATTATTGTGTTGATTTCAGCTATTAGCTTATTGGGAATGTTCTTTGTTGACCTACTAGAAAGGAGAATTCTAAAATGGAAATAGAATTGACAATGCTGTAAAATTTGTAAATATAGATTGACAATAATGTAAATGAGGTGTTCTCTATGAAAAAGTATATGACCATTGTATTCACGCTTTTATTTAGTGTATTTGTTTTATCTGCTTGTCAAAAATCTGTCAAAGATTCGTCAAGTGGGTTGAAAAAGATTGATTTTATCCTTGACTGGACTCCCAATACCAACCATACAGGGCTTTATGTTGCCAAGGAAAAAGGTTACTTTAAAGAAGCGGGCTTGGATGTGGATTTAAAACTTCCACCTGAAGACAGTAGTTCAGATCTCATTATTAATGGGAAAGCGCCGTTTGGTATTTATTTCCAAGATTCTATGGCTAAGAAGTTAGATAAAGGAGCTGGGATTACAGCTGTTGCGGCTATCGTTGAGCATAATACATCAGGAATTATTTCACGAAAAGATGCAGCTATTAATAGTCCAAAAGATTTAGCTGGAAAGCGTTACGGGACTTGGAATGATCCTATTGAATTGGGAATGATCGAATCCTTGATGAAAAAGGAAGGAGCTTCGTTTGATCAAGTCAAGTTAGTACCAAATAGTGACTCCAATTCGATCACTCCAATCGAAAACAATGCCTTTGACGCTGCTTGGATTTATCATGGTTGGGATGGAATTTTGGCAGAACAAAAAGGATTGAAGACCAATTTCTTCTATATGAAAGATTTTGTTCCAGAGTTCGACTATTATTCGCCGGTTATTATTGCCAACAATGATTATTTGAAAGAGCATAAAGCAGAAGCCAAGAAGTTTATTCAAGCTGTGAAGAAGGGGTACCAATATGCGATGGAACATCCTGAAGAAGCAGCAGATATCCTGATCAAACAGGCTCCTGCTTTGGCCAACCAACGCGACTTTGTCTTGGCTTCTCAAAAATACCTTTCAAGTCAATATGCTTCTGATAAGGATAAGTGGGGACAATTTGATGCCAAGAGATGGAATGCTTTCTATGCTTGGGCTAAAGAACAAGGTTTGGTCTCAAATGATTTAAGAGACAAAGGTTTCACAAATGAATTGGTAGGTGACTGATATTTTAACAGTAAAAGATGTAAGTTTCTCTTTTGGAGATAAAGCAGTTTTAAATAATGTATCACTAGAAGTGCGAAAAGGAGAAATCGTCTCTATTCTAGGTCCGAGTGGGGTAGGGAAATCAACCTTGTTTAATTTAATTGCTGGGATCCTTCCCTTGCAAAAGGGGTCTATAGAAGTAGATAATGCCCCTATCTCCTTTGGAAAAGTCAGTTATATGCTGCAAAAGGATCTTTTGTTGGAACACAAGACGGTATTGGGAAATATTATTCTTCCCCTTCAATTAAAAAAGATTCCTAAGGAAGAGGCGACATCTACAGCTCTAAAATTGTTAGAGGAGTTCAAGTTAGGAAGTATCGCCAACCTTTATCCCAATGCGCTGAGTGGAGGAATGCGGCAACGGGTGGCGCTATTAAGGACTTATCTTTTGGGGCATTCTGTTTTCCTATTAGATGAAGCTTTTAGTGCCTTAGATGAATTGACAAGGCAGGATCTTTATCACTGGTATCTAGAAAGTAAGGAACGTCTTGGTCTCACCACTCTGGTGATTACCCATAGTATCGAAGAAGCTTTGACATTAAGTGACCGGATCTATATCTTGAATCATAATCCCGGTGAAATTATTGCCGATCTTCCTTTAAAATGGGATCCAGCAACGGATAGGGACTGGCAGCAATTGCAGTATAAAAAACGAATCATAGAATTATTGGCTGAATTTCATTGAAATTGTTTTGAAGGACTTTACAAAGTTTCTATTCCGTGATAAAATAGAATTTGTTCGAAATGACAGCAGGACAAAATGAAGCTCGTCAACAGGAAGTCAGCTAGAAAAGTAACCTTTGCTGTTTGGGCGAAGGCTTTCTGAACGAATCAGGTTTGTCTAAAACGTTATTTCCTACAAAAATTATTTTTATAGGAGGACATTTCAAATGTCACGTTATACAGGACCATCTTGGAAACAATCTCGCCGTCTTGGCTTGTCACTTACAGGTACAGGTAAAGAATTGGCACGTCGTAACTACGTACCAGGTCAACACGGACCAAACAACCGTTCAAAATTGTCAGAATACGGTTTGCAATTAGCTGAAAAACAAAAACTTCGTTTCTCTTACGGACTTGGTGAAAAACAATTCCGTAACTTGTTCGTACAAGCTACTAAAGTTAAAGAAGGAACTGTCGGTTTCAACTTCATGCTTCTTTTGGAACGTCGTTTGGATAACGTTGTTTACCGTCTTGGACTTGCGACTACTCGTCGTCAAGCTCGTCAATTCGTTAACCACGGTCACATCCTTGTTGACGGAAAACGCGTTGATATCCCTTCATACCGCGTAACTCCAGGTCAAGTGATCTCAGTTCGTGAAAAATCAGCTAAAGTTCCAGCTATCCTTGAAGCTGTTGAAGCTACAGTTGGACGTCCAGCATTCGTATCATTCGATGCTGACAAACTTGAAGGTTCATTGACTCGCCTTCCAGAACGCGATGAAATCAACCCAGAAATCAACGAAGCACTTGTCGTTGAATTCTACAACAAAATGCTTTAATTTTAAGAAAAAACTTGCAGAAAGCCTACGACAGTGGGCTTTTTGTTTTGTCTTAAAGCGTTGATTTCTGGGTTTGCTTAGATATTTGCTAGATTGATTCCATGGCCATCTCATAGAACGAGACGGTTTTTTGTTTTCTTAAAACCGTAATATTCTAATAAAAAAAGCCTGGGACAAAAGTCCTAGCCTCTTAATTGTTATTGGATTGTTGAGCAAGATGCAGTGGTTGAGTGGGCTCTACTAGGTTGATTTCATCAGCTTTTACAGCCCTACTCAACTGTGCGGAGGTGGGACGACGAAATCGAATTCTAATGAATGACCGATTTCTGTCCCACTCTCAATGTTACTGTAACATTTTCATTAAAAATTCAGCCATTTGTTGAGGGCTTTCTTTTTTTCCGCGAGAAACCCACATTTGACAGACTCCGAAGAAGGCATTGGTCAGATAGACAGAACTGTAGACTCTTTCAATATCTGTTAATGATTTATGACTATAGCGTTCTTGCAAACTATCAACCAGAAGAATCTGTAATTTATGTCGTAAGAAGGTTTGGATCTCTTTGGTTCCATTCTCTGTCAGAAGAACCGCAAAGAGTGGCTCCTTGGTTAGAAATTCGAACACCTCTGTAATCGCTTGACGCTTGTCGTCTTGGTGTTTGTCAAAGATATATTCAAGCTTGTGAAAGAGTGCTTGTTGATAGCGCTCGATCATATCGTACTTGTCTCGATAGTGGGTATAAAAGCTAGAGCGACTAATACCGGATTCTTGTGCTAACTCAACCGTTGTGATTTGGTCGAATGATTCCTTTTCGAGTAGTTGAACCATCGCCTCCTCAATATTTCGTTTTGTTTTTAATCGTTTATTGCTCTCAGTCATCTGTTAATCCTTTTTGCACAAAATTATACACAGTGTCTAAAAATGAGATTTTCTACTTGTGAAAATTTCTAGAAACTGTATAATCTATTATATCAGAAATTTAGACAATGTGTATAAAAAGGAGACAAAAAATATGATGAAAGAATGGAAGGCTATTCTTAAAAAGCCAACATTTATTATTGTCATGATTGGAGTTGCGTTGATTCCAGCTCTTTATAATATTATTTTTCTATCTTCCATGTGGGATCCATATGGCCAAGTTTCGGATCTTCCTGTAGCGGTTGTCAATAAGGATCAATCTGCTACATATAATGGACAAAAGATGGAAATCGGAAAAGACATGGTGTCCAATTTGAAGGACAATGATTCGCTTGATTTTCATTTTGTAGATGAGAAAGCTGCGAAAGATGGTCTCAAAAATGGGGATTATTATATGATTGTAACCCTACCTGAGGATCTTTCAAAGAAAGCTAGCTCCATTCTAACCAATCATCCAGAACAGATGACAATTGATTACCAAACGTCCAGTGGTCATAGTTTTATCGCAGGAAAAATGAGCGACACTGCGATGACAAAAATGAAGCAGACAGTGGCTGAAAATGTGACCAATACTTATACAACAGCTTTATTTTCCAAAATGGGATCGCTTAAATCTGGTATGGGGACAGCGGCAGATGGAAGTGCTAAATTAGCAGATGGTGCAACAAAGTTGGAAAACGGTGGGCAAACACTGACCACTAATTTGAATACCTTAGCTAGTTCCAGTTTAACATTTTCAGATGGTGCAACCACCCTTCGTACGGGTCTAGCAGCCTATACAGATGGTGTTGGTCAATTAGGAAATGGTCTTAATCAAATGGCTGGTCAACTACCAAACTTGGTATCTGGAGTCAATCAATTAAATAATGGGTTTGGTACTTTTAATACAGGCTTGATGGCTTACGCTACCGGAGTGGATCGGTTAGGAAATGGTCTCAATCAAATGGCGAGTCAAACCCCTCAGTTGGCCTCAGGAGTTGGTCAGTTAACTAGTGGTATGGGGACCCTCAATGATGGTCTTGGGAATTATACCAATGGTGTGCGTCAATTGAATTCAGGCCTGTCTAACTTTTCAAATGGTTTAGTAACCTATACAAATGGAGTTGCGTCATTATCAGAGGGAGCGGGTCAATTAAGTAGTCAATCTGCTACCCTTCGAAATGGGGTTTCTCAATTAGAATCAGGTATTCAAACATTATCGAGTCAGCTACAAGCTTCTACAAGCCAATCAGCTCAGATTGATCAATTGGCAGCTGGTTTGAACCAATTAAATGCAGCAATTCAAAATGCTTCAGTAGATACCAGTCGATTGTCAGCTGGATTGACGAGTATTGCGAATTCAGCTCAATCAATCCTTGCTTCAGCCCAAGCGGATCGTGCAAATGCCCTTGCAAGTGTGCAAGGAACAGCAGCCTATCAAGCAATGACAGCTGATCAACAAGCAGAAATCAATGCGGCGATCTCATCGAGCCCAAGCTCAGCTGAGACAGCTGCTCAAGGCATCTTGACAACTATTCAAACTATACAAGGTAGTTTAAACACAGGAAATAGCTTAACACAACTGCAAACGGCAGCAAATCAAGTGTTGCCGACAGCTTCTTCTACCTTGACAGGCTTGTCAAGTGGTTTGTCTAAGATCCAATCCGCAGTTAGTGGACAATTGTTGCCAGCTAGTCAAACCATCGGTCAAGGGATCGACGCTTATACAGCAGGTGTCGATAAAATCGCTAATGGAGCAACCCAACTTCAGACGAATAGCAGTACTTTAACGAATGGGGCCAGTCAGTTAGCAGCAGGTGTTGGTCAACTAGATAGTAAATCATCAGAATTACTTGCAAGAAGCAATCAATTAGCTTCTGGTCTAGGTGAGTTAAATGGGAAGATGCCTGCCTTGACATCGGGTATGAATCAACTGGCTTCAGGAGCTACACAATTAACAGGGAAGTCTGGTGAGTTGGTTGCTGGAGCTAGAAAATTAGCTGACGGTGTAGGACAATTGAACAGCAAAACTCCAGAGTTGGCAGGTGGCGTCAATAAACTTGTCACAGGTGTCACCCAGTTGACAGAAAAATCAAGTCAATTGGTGACAGGGGCTGATAAACTAGCTGACGGTGCAAATCAAATCTCAGATGGATCCAGCAAATTAGCAGCGGGTGGCCAAACATTGACAAATGGTTTAGGTGAATTAGTAACAGGAAGCCAAACCTTGAGTCAAGGATTAAACGATGCTAAGGGACAATTGAATGCTGCGACAACTGAAAAAGAAAACGCTAAAACCTTAGCAAATCCTGTTACGACCTCTAAAACAGACCATGACAATGTCCCTGTAAATGGGGTCGGAATGGCTCCGTATATGATCTCTGTAGCTCTCTTTGTTTGTGCCTTGTCAACCAATATGATTTTTGCAAAATTGCCATCCGGTCGTCATCCTGAAAGTCGCTGGGCATGGTTTAAATCTCGTTTTGAGGTCAACGGAACGATTGCAGTGGTTGCAGGAGTCTTGGTCTATGGTGCTGTTCACTTGATTGGTTTATCAGCAAATCATGAGATGGCAACCCTCTTCCTTTGTGTGATCGGTAGTGTAGCCTTCATGTCCATCGTGACTGCTTTAACAACATGGCAAAGAAAGATCGGTGCTTTCCTTTCCTTGATCCTCTTACTGTTGCAATTGGCTTCTAGTGCAGGAACCTACCCTCTTGCGTTGACAAATGGCTTTTTCCAAGCCATTCATCCATTCTTGCCAATGAGCTATACCGTTTCTGGTCTTCGTCAAACGATTTCGATGACAGGAGGAATTGGAAATCAAGTGGCCTTTCTTCTGATGACTATTGCTCTTTTTGCAGGCCTCGGAATGTGGTTCTATAATCCTAAAAAATATGAAGAGGACTAATCTTCAGGAACTCCCAACAATGAATGTGTTGGGGGTCTTTTGTTTCATGTGAAACAAAAATTCTCGCTTGTCTAAGCGAGAATTTCAGAACGAAGACAAACGTCATTTTTGGCGTTTGTCTTTTTGTTGTATTTTCGAAATTATTTGC
>OBUY01000163.1_pt1 | contig 35042 bp, 39 predicted proteins | sample 1475781 | NCBI WGS metagenome assembly OBUY01 (sample SAMEA2579912, study PRJEB22360) | human gut metagenome | biome: human gut; feature: human-associated habitat; material: faeces | place: Denmark | collected 2008/2010 | reverse complement strand
TGACAAGCTTTCAGCTTCTGCTAAAGCTATGGGACTTGCTATGAAGCCAATGCGAATCGCAACTCAATCCAACAAGGTTAGCTGGACGGTAGCAGCCGCTGCTGGACTTGAGTGGGCTAAGAAAGTCTTTCCAAATGCTGCGAGCGACGAAGAAGCAGTTGATCTCCTTTGGGACCAAATCTTCAAAACTTGCCGTGTCTACGAAGCAGATCCTGTAAAGGCCTGGGAAGAACACGCTGCTATTCTTAAGAGTAAGGCAGATATGCTTAATAAAGAGCAATTTTCAGCCCTTCACTATACAGCGCCAGGGACAGATTTGACCCTTGGCTTGCCGAAAAACCACGTTTGGGAATCAGCTGGTGCTATCAATGCACAGGATGAAGGATTTTTGCCAAATATGCCGACAGAAGAAGTTTTCACAGCGCCAGACTTCCGTCGTGCAGATGGTTATGTTACTTCTACAAAACCACTTAGCTACAACGGAAATATCATCGAAGGTATTAAAGTGACCTTCAAGGATGGTCAAATCGTAGATATCACTGCTGAGAAGGGCGATCAAGTCATGAAAGACCTTGTCTTTGAAAATGCGGGTGCGCGTGCCTTGGGTGAATGTGCCTTGGTACCAGATCCAAGTCCAATTTCTCAGTCAGGCATTACCTTCTTCAACACCCTTTTTGATGAGAATGCTTCAAACCACTTGGCTATCGGTGCAGCCTATGCGACTAGCGTCGTTGGTGGTGCAGAGATGAGTGAAGAAGAGCTTGAAGCTGCGGGGCTTAACCGTTCAGATGTGCACGTGGACTTTATGATTGGTTCTAACCAAATGGATATCGATGGTATCCGTGAGGATGGAACACGAGTACCTCTCTTCCGTAACGGAGATTGGGCAAATTAAGGAGATAATATGTTAGGAAGTATGTTCGTTGGTCTCCTAGTGGGATTTTTAGCAGGGACTCTGACCAATCGTGGAGAACGCATGGGATGTTTTGGAAAAATGTTTCTAGGCTGGATTGGTGCCTTTATAGGCCATTTGCTTTTTGGGACTTGGGGACCGATAATAGCAGGAACTGCCATTATTCCGGCAGTACTAGGTTCCATGATTGTCTTAGCGATTTTCTGGAGACGAGGAAGTTAATTTCTTAAATCTGATACTCAATGAAAATCAAAGAGCAAACTAGGAAACTAGCCGCAGGTTGCTCAAAGCACTGCTTTGAGGTTGTAGATGAAACTGACGAAGTCAGCTCAAAACACTGTTTTGAGGTTGTGGATAGAACTGACGAAGTCAGCTCAAAACACCGTTTTGAGGTAGTAGATAAGACTGACGAAGTCAGTTACATATATATACGGCAAGGCGATGTTGACGCGGTTTGAAGAGATTTTTGAAGAGTATGAAACGAAAAGGAGGTTGGTCATTGTACCAGCCTCCTTTTGAGTGTGATATAATAGTTCTATGAGATTAGATAAATTTTTAGTTGCCTGCGCTGTGGGGAGTCGGACTGAGGTCAAAAACATGCTCAAGGCTGGGCGCGTGACTGTAAATGGTAAAAAAGAAAAATCAGCTAAATTGCAGATTGATGAAAAAATAGATGAGATTCGCTTTGATGGGCAAGTGTTGGAGTATGAAGAGTTTGTCTACTACATGATGAACAAGCCTCAAGGAGTTATTTCAGCGACTGAGGATCCCAAGCACAGAACCGTGTTGGACTTGCTGGATGACTTAGCTCGTACTAAGGAAGTTTTTCCAGTAGGGCGCTTGGATATTGATACGCATGGACTCCTGCTCCTGACCAATGATGGTCAGCTGGCCCATGCTCTTCTTTCGCCCAAGCGTCATGTGGACAAGACGTATCAGGCACAAGTCAAGGGAATCATGACCCAAGAAGATGTGGAGACATTTGCCAAGTGCATTCCGCTCAAAGACTTTACCTGTCAACCCGCTAGACTAGAGCTTGTGTCCATAGATACAGAAAAGAATCAAAGCCAAATCCGTGTGACTATTGCAGAAGGGAAGTTTCATCAGGTCAAGCGTATGGTGGCATACTGTGGCAAGGAAGTAGTAGACTTGCAACGGTTGACTATGGGAACTCTAGTATTGGATGAGAACCTAGAACGAGGAGAATGGCGTCGCTTGACAAAGGAAGAGTTAGAAATTCTACTTGCGAGTATTGCTTAATTGGATTTATATTCGAAAAGGTGAGGGAGAATATCCTTGCCTTTTATGTTTTTCAGTTGCTTACTTTGTGAAAAGAGTTATAATAGACTGTAGAATAAAAGGAGGAATCTATGAACGCGATTCAAGAATCATTTACTGATAAATTATTTGCCAACTATGAAGCAAATGTAAAATACCAAGCGATTGAAAATGCTGCCAGCCACAACGGAATTTTTGCAGCCCTAGAACGTCGCCAAAGCCATGTAGACAATACACCTGTTTTTTCATTGGATTTGACTAAGGACAAGGTAACCAACCAGAAAGCGTCTGGTCGTTGCTGGATGTTTGCGGCTCTCAACACCTTCCGCCACAAGCTCATCTCGCAATACAAATTGGAAAATTTTGAGTTGTCACAGGCCCACACCTTCTTCTGGGACAAGTATGAGAAATCCAACTGGTTCTTGGAGCAAGTCATTGCGACTGCAGACCAAGATTTGACGAGCCGTAAGGTTAAATTCCTACTCCAAACTCCACAACAAGATGGCGGTCAATGGGATATGGTCGTTTCTCTCTTTGAGAAATATGGTGTCGTTCCTAAGTCTGTTTATCCAGAGTCTGTTTCATCTAGCAGCAGTCGTGAGCTAAATGCCATTCTCAACAAATTGCTTCGTCAAGATGCTCAAATCTTGCGTGACTTGCTTGCTTCTGGCGCAGACCAAGCGACTGTGCAAGCTAAGAAAGAAGACCTCTTGCAAGAAATCTTTAATTTCCTTGCTATGTCATTAGGACTTCCACCACGTAAATTTGACTTTGCTTATCGCGATAAAGATAACAACTACCAAAGCGAAAAAGGTATCACGCCACAGGAATTTTACAAGAAATATGTCAATCTGCCTCTAGAAGACTATGTTTCTGTTATCAACGCCCCAACTGCTGACAAGCCTTACGGCCAATCTTACACAGTTGAAATGTTGGGAAATGTGGTTGGCAGCCGTGCGGTTCGTTACATCAACGTTCCAATGGAGCGCTTGAAAGAGTTGGCAATTGCTCAAATGCAAGCAGGTGAGACTGTTTGGTTTGGTTCAGATGTTGGTCAGCTCAGCAACCGCAAAGCTGGAATCCTTGCGACAGATGTTTATGACTTTGAATCAAGTATGGACATTAAACTCACTCAAGACAAGGCTGGACGTCTGGACTACAGCGAAAGCTTGATGACCCACGCCATGGTCTTGACAGGTGTTGATTTGGATGAAAATGGGAAGTCAACCAAGTGGAAGGTTGAAAACTCATGGGGAGACAAGGTCGGTACAGATGGTTACTTTGTTGCCTCAGACGCTTGGATGGACGAATACACTTACCAAATCGTTGTCCGTAAGGAATTGCTGACAGCAGAAGAACAAGCAGCCTATGAAGCAGAACCAATCGTACTTGCACCATGGGATCCAATGGGAGCCTTGGCAGAATAGTGCTCTTCAAAAATCTCTTCAAATCACGTCAGCTTCGCCTTGCCGTGTATATGTTACTGACTTCGTCAGTTCTATCTACAACCTCAAAACAGTGTTTTGAGCTGACTTCGTCAGTTTTATCTACAACCTCAGAGCGGTGCTTTGAGCAGCTTGCGGCTAGCTTTCTAGTTTGCTCTTTGATTTTCATTGAGTATAAAAATATAGAAAAAAGGAATCAGATTTTAGAACCTGGTTCCTTTTAAGTTGCTTGATTACATGATGTGAAGAATATGTGCCACAATACCCACTGCGAAGAGGGCAAGGATAATAGTGATTGGAGATACTTTTTTCTTAAGCAAGTACATGCAAAGTAAAGTAAGGAGTAGTCCTGATAGTCCAGGAATCAACATATCCAAGTTTTGTTGGAAAGTAGTAACTTTTTCAGGTGTTTGAGATAATCCTTGTCCTACTTGTGCGAATGCTTCTTGGATACCTTTAGATCCTTCTGGCAATTTATCCCAATGGATATAAGCCTTTTCATCTAGTTGAACTTTGGCAACATCGAAAGCAAATTTAATATTTACCCAACGTTGAACAAGGACAGCAAGAATGAACATACCAAGGATAGAAGCACCTTTAGTGATGTCTTGAAGGATACCGCCAGACATATCTTTAGTGATTTCTGATCCAGCCTTGTATCCAATCTCTTGTGTATACCACAAGAATGACATACGAATCAAGTTCCAAAGAACGAAGAAGAGGATTGGACCTAAGATATTACCAGTAAGGGCAAGTGAAGCACCGAGTGATCCAAGGATTGGGCGTACTGTAAACCAGAATACTGGGTCACCGATACCAGCAAGAGGTCCCATCATACCGATTTTAACCCCTTGGATAGCAGCGTCATCAATTTCAACACCGTTGGCACGTTCTTCTTCAAGTGCAAGAGTAACCCCCATGATTGGAGCGGCTACGTATGGGTGAGTGTTGAAGAACTCAAGATGGCGTTCAAGAGCAGCGATTTGATCTTCTTTTTTAGTGTAGAGTTTTTTAAGAGCTGGAATTAATGAGTAAGCCCAACCCAAGTTTTGCATCCGTTCATAGTTCCAAGAACCTTGTAAGAAAGTTGAACGCCACCAAACTTTTTTACGATCTGATTTAGTTAATTGAAGTTTTTCAGTCATGATGTTTTCAGTCCTTTCTTATCTTAGTAGTCTTCTAGGATATCGCCGATTGGGTCGTTAGAGGTTGTAGCTCCTCCGCCACCATTTCCACCAGTTTTAGAAAGGTGAAGGTAGATAAGAGCGATAGCAACACCGATAGCACCAAATCCGATTAGAGTAATATCTGACACGGCAGCGAGAACGAAACCGATAGCGAAGAATGGCCATACTTCACGAGTTGCCATCATGTTGATAACCATAGCGTAACCAACGGCAACAACCATACCACCACCGATAGCCATACCATCTTTGAGCCAATCAGGCATAGCATTTAGAATGCTTTGTACTGTTTCAGTTGGTACCATTAGAAGGAGTGCTGCAGGGACTGCAATACGAAGACCTTGAAGAAGAAGTGCGACAAAGTGAGCACGTTCAACTGCTTTGAAGTCACCTTTTTTAGCAGAAGCATCAGCAGTGTGAACCAATCCGACAGAGAGTGTACGGACAATCATAGTCAAGAATAGACCAGCAACTGCAAGAGGGATAGCAACTGCTTGGGCAACACCGATACCTGTCTTAGTAAAGTCGCCACCAAGAACCATGATAATGGCAGCAGCAACAGAAGCAAGAGCAGCGTCAGGAGCTACGGCAGCTCCGATGTTAGCCCAACCAAGGGCGATCATTTGAAGAGAACCACCAAGGATAATCCCTGCTTCAAGGTTACCAGTAACAAGACCGATAAGGGTACAAGCTACGATTGGTTGATGGAATTGGAACTGGTCGAGGATACCTTCAAGACCTGCTAGGAAGGCTACAACGACTACTAAAACCATAGAAATAATAGACATCTTTAAAATCCTTTCATAAAATCGATTATTGCACGTTTGCTTTGTTGATCAAGTCAAACAAATCTTTTTTGGTGTCGTTTGGAACTTTACGGACATCAAATTCAACACCAAGGTCACGCATTTTTTCAAATGTAGCAACGTCTTCTTTGTCCATAGACAAAACGTTGTTAACCATTGTTTTACCAGTTGAGTGAGCCATTGATCCAACATTAAGAGTTTTGATTGGCACGCCACCTTCGATAGCACGAAGGGCATCTTGAGGTGTTTCAAACAAGATAAGGGCATGTGTTTCTCCGAAGCGAGGATCTTTTGCAACGTCGATTAGTTTTTGGATAGGAACAACGTTTGCTTTCACTTTACCTGGAGCTGCTTGTTTAATCAATTCTTTACGTAATTCGTCTTTAGCTACGTTATCTGAAGCAACGATGATACGGTCTGCTTTTGAATCTGGAGTCCAAGCAGTTGCAACCTGACCGTGAAGTAAACGAGTGTCTAGACGGGCAAGGTTGATTTTGAGTTTACCGTCTCCGATGACAGTTCCTTCTGGAATAGCAGCTTGGGCAACTGGAGCAGCTGCAGCGCTTGCTACTTCCTCAACTGGGTTTAGCTCTTCTGGAAGAGCCTTGATGCCATCTTTGGCTTCTTTAATGATATTAGCAGCGACTTTATCTACACCTGCAGCAGCGTCCATGAGGCGCTCTGTGTAGGCTTGAATTAACATCGGTAAGTTAAGTCCTGTGATGATGGCAAACTTACGCTCAGGATTTTCTCCCATCACGCGGCTAGCTTGGTTAAATGGAGATCCACTCCAAAGGTCAGCCAAAACTAGAACCTCATCTTCTGCGTCAAATGCAGCAACAGCGTTATTAAACTTAGCGTATAAATCATCAGGACCTTCATTTGGCATAAAGGTTACAACTTGAACCTTTTCTTGTTCACCAAAGATCATAGATCCTGACTGATGAATACCCGCAGCAAATTCGCCGTGGCTCGCAATAATGATTCCGATACTCATTATTGTCATTCCTCCTTTTTTGTTTTAGTTTTCGTTTAAGAAAACTTTAAGACTGTTTAAGTATAAACCGTTTTCATATAAAAAGCAACTATTTAACATAAAAAAATAAAAAGGCTTTCTTTTCAAATATTGATATATGGAGTTTTTTGGAAGTAATTTGAATCCCTATTTAAAAATTTAATATAAAAAAGTTGGAAGAGGCATCCAACTTTTTTATATATGTTTTCATTGAATTAGTTTGTGAAATCAAGTACCATACGTCCTTGGATTTGCCCTTTTTCCATTTCGTCGAAAATGGCTACGGCATCTTCTATTGGACGTTTTTGAACAACTGGAACTACTAAACCTTCTGCACCGAATTGGAAGGCTTCTTCCAAGTCTTTACGAGTTCCGACAAGAGAACCGATGACTTGGATTCCATCTAAAACTGTTTTCACGATGCTGAGTTCCATCATTTCAGAAGGAAGACCAACAGCGACGACGCGACCACCGGCACGAACGGAGTCAACAGCCTGGTTGAAGGCAACTTTAGACACAGCAGTTACGACAGCTGAATGAGCTCCTCCATCAGTTTTTTCCTTGATGAGTCCTGGTACATCATCAACTTCGAGGCCGTTAATAACGACATCAGCACCTACTTCTTTTGCAAGGGCAAGTTTGTCGTTGTTGATATCGACTGCGATAACATGAGCATTGAATACTTTTTTAGCGTATTGAACAGCGAGGTTACCAAGTCCACCTGCACCGTAAAGGACAACCCATTGACCTGGTTCAACTTTTGCTTCTTTTATAGCTTTATAGGTTGTTACACCAGCACATGTGATAGAAGAGGCTTGGGCTGGATCAAGTCCGTCAGGAACTTTGACAGCATAGTCAGCAGTTACGATACATTGTTCAGCCATACCACCATCTACTGAGTAGCCAGCATTTTTTACTGTACGGCAAAGGGTTTCGCGACCAGTTGTACAGTATTCGCAAGTACCACATCCTTCAAAGAACCAAGCAACGCTGACGCGGTCGCCGACTTTAAGGCTTTTAACATCTGGGGCAATTTCTTTAACGATACCAACACCTTCGTGGCCAAGAACACGTCCTGGTACTTGACCAAAGTCACCATGGGCAACGTGGAGGTCAGTGTGGCAAACACCACAGTATTCAATTTCTACAAGTGCTTCCCCAGTTTCAAGTGGACGGAGCACTTTTTCTTCAACAGCAACACCAGTGCTTTCTGGATTTACAACAACAGCTTTCATAGCTATCCTCCTTTATATTGACCGAGAACAGGGACAACGGGACTGGATTGATTTTGTGTCAACAGAGTCGAGTGTGACGAGCTCTCTTGTATTTATATGTGAAGTATATCACAAAAGAAAGCCTTTTCCAAGGTTTTGGAGGCAAAAAGTAGAACAATCGATTAACTGGTTGATGAGACTGTGAAAAGAACACAAAGACCAGCTCGCAAGCTGGTCATACTCTTCGAAAATCTCTTCAAACCACGTCAGCTTCGCCTTGCCGTATATATGGTTACTGACTTCGTCAGTTTCATCTACAACCTCAAAGCAGTGCTTTGAGCAACCTACGGCTAGGTTCCTAGTTTGTTCTTTGATTTTCATTGAGTATCAGTATGGACTATAAGAATAAGTCTTGCAGGGTTTTGGCAACCCCATCTTGGTCGTTGGTCAGGGAAATTTGCTCATCTGCATAAGGGAGTAGCTCTGGGTTGGCATTTTTCATGGCATAGCCCTTTCCAGCAAAAGCGAGCATTTCGGTATCGTTGTGCTCATCTCCAAAGGCAATCAAATCCTTTTTGTCACGGTTCATTACCTTGAGCAAGTAGTCCAAAGCGAAGGCCTTATTGACTCCTTTGGGTGTACACTCAAGGATATTGAGCGGACCTCCCCAGGTATTGATAGACAGTTGATGCTGGTAGAAGGCGTTCATTTCTTTTGCCAAGGCATACTTGTCGCTGGCTCTGGTCTGTAACAGAATACAGTTAGGATCCTTGGTTACTAACTCTGGCTGAAATTGATCTTCAGGCTGGAAAGCTTCTACACCAAATAGTTTAGGATCGGCAATTTCTTCATTGAGATTTGTGATGTAGAATTTTTTACGGTATTCTCCAGCGATAAAATCGGCTTGAATGTCCTCAGAACGTCGAACCATGTCTAGCAGATATTTTTTGTCTACAGTTAAACACTTTTCAAAGTCCCAAACTTGATCTGGTAAATGAGTAAGGGAGCCGTTGAAATTAATCATAGGAGTGTCTAAGCTAAGTTCACGGTAGAAATCTTTTGACATTCGGTAAGGGCGACCGGTCGTAATAATAATCTGATGGCCTTTTTCAGCAACTTTTTTAATGGTTTCTTTGGTAAAGTCAGAAATTTGACTGTCTGAGTTGAGCAGGGTTCCATCCAGGTCAACTGCAATAATTTTTTTCGTCATAGGGACCTTTCTAGTGTCTTTTCAGATAAGATGTCTACTATTATAACAGAAAGCAGGCAGAAAAACAGATTCGAAACCAAAAAAGAAATTTCATCAAATTCTTAAATAAATCAAACAAAGATATTGAAAAAGTGAATGATAAATGATATAATTCTATTATTGTTCGTAAAAATTAAAAGGAGATTGATAATGGACAAATTATTTAAACTAAAAGAGAACGGTACAGACGTTCGTACAGAGGTTCTCGCTGGTTTAACAACTTTCTTTGCAATGAGTTATATTCTCTTTGTAAACCCACAAATTCTTTCGCAAACAGGAATGCCTGCTCAGGGTGTATTCCTCGCAACGATTATCGGTGCAGTTGCTGGTACCCTGATGATGGCCTTCTACGCTAACTTACCTTATGCCCAAGCACCAGGTATGGGACTCAATGCCTTCTTTACCTTTACAGTTGTATTCGGACTCGGTTATTCATGGCAAGAAGCCCTGGCTATGGTCTTCATCTGTGGGGTCATCTCATTGATTATTACCTTGACAAATGTTCGTAAAATGATCATTGAATCGATTCCAAATGCCCTTCGCTCAGCAATTTCAGCTGGTATTGGTGTCTTCCTTGCCTACGTGGGGATTAAGAATGCTGGACTTTTGAAATTCACGATTGATCCAGGAAACTATATTGTTGTAGGAGAAGGGGCTGACAAAGCTCAAGCAACGATTGCAGCAAATGCTTCAGCAGTTCCAGGCTTGGTCAGCTTTAATAATCCAGCTGTTTTGGTGGCTCTTGCAGGACTTGCTATCACAATTTTCTTTGTTATCAAAGGAATTAAAGGGGGAATTATCCTCTCTATCTTGACAACAACTGTTCTTGCTATCGCAGTTGGTTTGGTAGATTTGTCTAGTATCGATTTTGCTAATAACCATGTTGGTGCAGCTTTTGAAGACTTGAAGACAGTCTTTGGTGCAGCTCTTGGTTCAGAAGGTTTGGGAGCTTTGATTTCAGATACAGCTCGCTTGCCTGAAACTCTGATGGCTATTCTTGCCTTCTCATTGACAGATATTTTTGACACGATTGGTACCTTGATCGGTACAGGTGAAAAAGTTGGTATTGTAGCGACAAATGGTGAAAATCACCAATCAGCTAAGTTAGACAAGGCTCTTTACTCTGACTTGATTGGTACTTCAATTGGTGCCATCGCAGGTACTTCGAACGTAACGACTTATGTTGAGTCTGCTGCTGGTATTGGTGCAGGTGGACGTACTGGTTTGACAGCCTTGGTCGTGGCAATCTGTTTTGCGATCTCAAGCTTCTTTAGCCCACTTCTAGCGATTGTACCAACAGCCGCTACAGCTCCAATCTTGATTATCGTTGGGATTATGATGTTGGCTAGCTTGAAAAATATCCATTGGGACGATATGTCTGAAGCGGTTCCTGCTTTCTTCACATCTATCTTTATGGGATTCAGCTACTCTATCACTCAAGGGATTGCAGTTGGTTTCTTGACTTACACTTTGACTAAGCTTGTCAAAGGTCAAGCTAAAGATGTTCATGTCATGATTTGGATTTTGGATGCTTTGTTTATCCTTAACTACATCAGCATGGCCCTATAAATGCTATAATATAAAAAGGGGTTCTCCCCTTTTTATATTATAGTTACTTGAAAATTGCTTCAAACTAGGTAGGTGATTTTGATTGAATGGTAGGAGTATAATTGATGATAAAAAAGAATATTTGGAGTGAAGTATTAAACAGGGGGAAGTGGTTAATAATCTTTCTAGTAGGGCTTTTGTTTTCTCAGTTTCCTTTAGCCCTAGCAACTTTTCTAACTAGCAGAAAATTTCCACTGCTTCAAGCTGGACTATTAGTAGGGGCCTTATCTCTTGTGGTTTTAACTGTATTTATAATAGGTGCTAGGAAAACACAGTTGGCTAGTTTTGGTTTATCGTTTTTCAAGGTTAAGGATTTGGCTAGATTGGCCTTAAGCTATCTAGTGATTCTTGCCTTTAATATTCTTGGTGTGGTCTTACTGCATTTGATGAATGAAACAACAACCAGCAATCAATCAAATATTAATGATTTGGTCCAGAATAGTTCCTTAATTTCCAGTTTTTCCTTACTGGTTCTAATAGCTCCTATTTGTGAGGAGATTTTATGTCGAGGAGTAATTCCTAAAAAACTCTTTCGTGGTAAAGAAAATGTGGGTTATATAGTCGGTGCTATTATCTTTGCCTTGCTTCATTTACCGACAAATCTACCTTCTCTTCTTATCTATGGAGGAATGTCAACTGTGCTAACTTGGACAGTTTATAAAACCCAACGTTTGGAAATGTCTATCTTGCTTCACATGATTGTTAATGGTGTTGTTTTCTGTCTGCTAGCTCTTATGGTGATCATGAGTCGGACATTAGGGATTTCTGTTTAATACTCAATGAAAATCAAAGAGCAAACTAGGAAACTAGCCGCAGGCTGTACTTAAGTACGGCAAGGCGACGTTGACGCGGTTTGAATTTGATTTTCGAAGAGTTTAAGATTTTTGACAATTGCTTACTTGTTTCTACTGGGAAAAAGATGAATGCAATCGTGTCCATCTTTTTCTTTTTATGGTAAAATAGAGAAATAATATGATGAAAAGCCTTGAGGGAGTGACCGATATGTCAAGTAAAGCCAATCATGCAAAGACAGCTATTTGCGGAATTATCAATGTAACCCCAGACTCCTTTTCGGACGGTGGTCAATTTTTTGCTCTTGAGCAAGCACTCCAGCAGGCTCGTAAATTGATAGCAGAAGGGGCCAGTATGCTCGATATCGGCGGAGAATCGACTCGGCCGGGAAGAAGTGGCTATGTTGAGATAGAAGAGGAAATCCAGCGTGTTGTTCCAGTGATTAAAGCGATTCGCAAGGAAAGCGATGTCCTTATCTCCATTGATACTTGGAAGAGTCAGGTGGCAGAGGCTGCTTTGGCTGCTGGTGCCAATCTAGTCAATGATATCACTGGTCTCATGGGTGATGAGAAAATGGCTCATGTGGTTGCAAAGGCTGGAGCGAAAGTAGTTATTATGTTTAATCCAGTCATGGCACGACCTCAGCATCCTAGCTCGCTCATATTTCCTCATTTTGGTTTTGGACAAGCTTTTACAGAGGAAGAGTTAGCTGACTTTGAAAAATTGCCAATCGAAGAGTTGATGGAGACTTTCTTTGAACGAGCACTAGCGAGAGCAGAGGAAGCTGGGATTGCTCAAGAAAACATCCTGCTGGATCCAGGAATTGGCTTTGGTCTTACCAAGAAAGAAAATCTACTTCTTTTACGGGATCTGGATAAACTACATCAGAAAGGCTATCCAATCTTTCTCGGAGTGTCGCGCAAGCGGTTTGTCATCAATATTCTTGAAGAAAATGGTTTTGAAGTCGATCCTGAGACAGAACTTGGTTTCCGCAATCGAGATACAGCTTCGGCTCATGTAACTAGTATTGCTTCAAGACAGGGTGTAGAAGTGGTGCGCGTGCATGACGTAGCTAGTCACAAGATGGCAGTTGAAATTGCCTCCGCTATTCGTCTGGCTGATGAAGCGGAAAATCTAGATTTAAAACAATACAAATAAGATGAAAGAAATTGAAAATAATCAGTGGATTACCAACTACCGGACCGACCAACCGCATTTTGGCTTGGAACGCATGGTGGAACTATTAGCTTTGCGTGGAAATCCCCATCTCAAACTCAAGGTCATCCATATCGGAGGGACCAATGGCAAGGGTTCTACCATTGCTTTTTTGAAAAATATGCTGGAAAAGCTAGGACTGAGAGTTGGCGTGTTTAGCTCGCCCTATCTCATTCACTACACAGACCAGATTAGCATCAATGGGGAATCTATCCCAGAGGCTAGACTAGAAGCCCTCATGGCAGACTATCAGTCGTTGCTGGAAGGGGAATCGGCTGCTAATTTGCAGGGGACAACTGAGTTTGAGATTATCACAGCTTTGGCCTATGACTACTTTGCCTCAGAGCAAGTAGATGTGGCCATCATGGAAGTGGGCATGGGTGGGCTTTTGGATAGTACCAATGTTTGCCAGCCAATTTTAACAGGAATTACGACCATTGGACTGGACCATGTAGCCCTACTTGGTGACACCTTGGAAGCCATAGCAGAGCAGAAAGCTGGTATTATCAAACAAGGTATTCCCTTGGTGACAGGTCGTATCGCTCCAGAAGCTTTGGCTGTGATTGACCGCATTGCGGAAGGGAAAGATGCGCCGAGATTTGCCTACGGGACAGATTATCAGGTCAGCCATCAAAAGAGTGTGGTTACAGGCGAAGTCTTTGACTATACAAGTGTTGTCAGACAAGGTCGCTTCCAAACTGGCCTGCTTGGTTTGCACCAGATAGAGAATGCTGGGATGGCCATAGCTTTACTTGATAATTTTTGTCAAGAAGAAGGTCGAGAACTAGCAAGCAATCACTTGCTTGCTCAAGCCTTGGAAGAAACAAGTTGGCCGGGGCGTCTGGAGGTCGTGTCAAGGAACCCCTTGATGATCTTGGATGGGGCCCACAATCCCCATGCTATCAAGGCTTTATTAGCAACCTTGCAAGAACGCTTTGCGGATTATCGTAAGGAAATCCTCTTTACCTGTATCAAAACTAAAGCCTTGGAGGATATGTTGGATTTGCTGGGGACCATGCCAGATACCGAGCTTACTTTGACACATTTTGACGATAGTCGGGCGACTGATGAAAGCGTGCTGGAAGAGGCGGCTAATTCTAGAAATCTCAGCTACCAAGGTTGGCAGGAATTTCTAGAGCAGAAATTGACAGATAAAAAAGAAGAGAAACAAACAGTTAGGCTTGTCACAGGCTCCTTGTATTTCTTGAGCCAAGTGAGAGCCTATCTGATGGAGAGGAAGAATGAGAATGGATACACAAAAGATTGAAGCAGCTGTAAAAATGATTATCGAGGCTGTAGGAGAGGACGTTAATCGCGAGGGCTTGCAGGAAACACCTGCTCGTGTCGCTCGTATGTACCAAGAGATTTTTTCAGGTCTTGGTCAAACAGCGGAGGAACATTTGTCAAAATCCTTTGAGATTATTGACGATAATATGGTGGTAGAAAAGGATATCTTTTTCCATACTATGTGTGAACACCACTTTCTACCATTTTATGGGAGAGCGCATATTGCCTACATTCCAGATGGTCGTGTGGCAGGTTTGTCTAAGCTAGCCCGTACGGTTGAAGTTTATTCGAAAAAACCACAAATTCAAGAACGGTTGAATATCGAAGTGGCCGATGCCTTGATGGAGTATCTAGGTGCTAAAGGAGCCTTTGTTGTCATTGAGGCGGAACATATGTGTATGAGCATGCGTGGTGTCAGAAAACCAGGAACTGCAACCTTGACGACAGTGGCTCGTGGTCTATTTGAAACAGATAAGGACCTTCGAGATCAGGCTTATCGTTTAATGGGACTATAATGTTATTCGAAAATCTCTTCAAACTACGTCAGCTTCCATCTGCAACCTCAAAACAGTGTTTTGAGCAGCCTGCAGCTAGCTTCCTAGTTTGCACTTTGATTTTCATTGAGTATAAAAAGAATCCGCTTCAAGCGGATTTTTCTAGAAAGGACTAGTTATGGATCAACTGCAGATTAAAGATTTGGAAATTTTTGCATATCATGGCCTCTTTCCAAGTGAGAAAGAATTGGGGCAAAAGTTTGTCATTTCCGCAATCCTATCCTATGATATGACCAAGGCGGCTACAGATTTGGATTTAACGGCTTCTGTCCATTATGGAGAACTGTGTCAGCAGTGGACGACTTGGTTTCAGGAAACCACTGAGGACTTGATTGAAACGGTAGCCTATAAATTGGTAGAACGTACCTTTGAGTCTTATCCTCTTGTCCAAGAAATAAAGTTGGAACTGAAAAAACCTTGGGCGCCGGTTCATTTGCCACTAGATACTTGCTCCGTAACCATCCATCGCCGCAAGCAACGAGCCTTTATCGCCCTAGGAAGCAATATGGGAGATAAACAAGCAAACTTGAAACAAGCCATTGAGAACATGCGAAATCGAGGTATCCATATTCTCAAAGAGTCCAGTGTCTTGACTACAGAGCCTTGGGGTGGTGTTGAGCAGGATAGCTTTTCAAATCAAGTGGTTGAGGTTGAAACCTGGTTGCCTGCCCCAGTGCTATTAGAGACCTTGTTAGCCATTGAGTCAGAGATGGGGCGGGTGAGAGAAGTGCATTGGGGACCTCGTTTGATTGATTTGGACTTGCTCTTTGTGGAGGACCAGATCCTTTATACAGACGAGCTTATCTTGCCTCATCCTTATATAGCGGAACGCCTTTTTGTCCTTGAGCCCTTACAGGAAATTGCGCCTCATTTTATCCATCCGACATTAAAGCAACCTATTCGCAACTTGTATGATGCTTTGAAAAAATAGAAAAAACTCTAGTTTTCAGTCACTTGCAACTGAAGGCTAGAGTTTTTAAAATAGGTCATTTTCTTCTGGGAGGAGGATAGTCTCTCTACCATCCAGATCTAAAACCAGTACTCTAGGGGGATAAAGAGGGTCAAAGGGATGGTTAAAGTCAAAATCAATGGCTGTAGGGAGGTGTTGACTTGAGAAGTGAAAGGTAATTTTTCCATGGTTATTGAGCAATTGAAACTCAAGTTCTTCTTCCAACTCAAAGACATTTTTTAAGAAGTGGTCAATAATATACCAAAAAGAGTCAATGACATCATCAGGCAAGCTGGTAACAATGCCAAAACTAGCAGACCGCATCTGGGTATTGGTAAAAGCCATATTTTTGCCCCCTTTCTTTTCCCTTATCATACAGCAAATAGGATTAAAAATCAAGAAAAGGTGATTTTTTCTTCATAAACATAGTTTTCTATGAAATTTTTTTCAAACAATCTTCAAAAAATGCTTGAAAGTGTTTACAAATAGTGATAAAATGGAATAAGTAGAATCATGAAAACGAAATTTTCATACCGTCTCTTTTTTAGAGTCTCGTGAGGTATGATATAGAAAGGAAATGGAATGAATACAGACGATACAGTAACGATTTATGATGTCGCCCGTGAAGCAGGAGTTTCAATGGCGACAGTTAGCCGTGTAGTCAATGGCAATAAGAATGTAAAAGAGAATACTCGAAAAAAAGTGCTTGAGGTGATTGACCGTTTGGATTACCGTCCAAATGCCGTGGCGCGTGGTCTTGCAAGTAAAAAGACAACCACTGTCGGTGTCGTGATCCCCAATATTACCAATGGTTATTTCTCAACGCTTGCTAAAGGAATTGATGATATCGCTGAAATGTACAAGTATAACATCGTCCTTGCTAATAGTGATGAGGATGATGACAAGGAAGTTTCAGTTGTCAATACACTGTTTTCTAAGCAAGTGGATGGTATCATCTTTATGGGGTACCACTTGACTGAAAAAATTCGTTCAGAGTTTTCTCGTTCTCGGACACCAGTTGTTCTTGCGGGAACTGTGGATGTAGAACATCAGCTTCCAAGTGTCAATATTGACTACAAACAAGCTACGATTGATGCAATGACCTACCTCGCTAAAGAAAATGAGCGCATTGCTTTTGTCAGCGGTCCACTAGTGGATGACATCAATGGTAAGGTTCGTTTGGTTGGCTACAAGGAAGCCTTGAAAAAAGCAGGTATTTCTTATAGCGAAGGATTGGTATTTGAGTCTAAATACACTTATGAAGATGGTTATGCCTTGGCAGAACGCTTGATTTCATCAAATGCAACTGCAGCAGTTGTAACAGGTGATGAGTTGGCGGCAGGTGTCTTGAACGGTCTTGCTGATAAAGGTGTGTTAGTACCAGAAGAATTTGAGATTATTACTAGTGATGATTCGCAAATTACACGCTTTACCCGTCCAAACTTGACAACTATTGCCCAACCTCTTTATGACCTTGGTGCCATTAGTATGCGTATGTTGACTAAGATTATGCATAAGGAAGAGTTGGAAGAACGTGAAGTTCTCTTACCTCATGGTTTGACAGAACGTCGCTCAACACGAAAACGTAAATAGAAAAAATCAGGGAATCGAAAAGATTTCCTGATTTGTTTTTATAGAAGGGAATTATCCTTCCATATAGTCTTTTAAAGCCTGTCCTGTTAGTCCGGCATTGAGGGCGATGAGGAGTTTCAAGCGGGCTTTTTGGGCATTGAGTTCTTTGACAAAGAAGACACCTGCCTTTTGCAACTGCACGCCTCCACCTTGGTAGGCATAGACAGGTTCTGCGATACCGTTAAAGCATCGTGATACCAGAGCAACTGGAATTCCTTTTTGCAGAAGGTTTTCTAATTTTTGAGCCGTTTCTTTGGGAATATTACCAGCTCCGAAGGCTTGGATAATCAAACCGTCCAATTGTTCCAAATCCAGCATATCAATCAGCTCATCTGTCATACCAGCATAAGCCGAGATGATAGGGACTAATCCTTGTATGTGATCAAGGTCAAAGCGGACACGAGGTTCAGCTGTTTTAAAGTAGAGGATTTCCTGTTTCATGATGAGGCCAAGTGGCCCATGTGTTGGAGTCTGGAAGGTGCTGACATTGGTCGTATGTGTTTTGGTAACATACTTGGCAGCATGGATTTCATCGTTCATAACAACCAAAACTCCTTTGTCAGCAGCCCTGTCATCGCTAGCTACCCGCAAAGCACTCAGATAATTATAAACACCGTCACTGCCGAGTTCGTTGGAGCTGCGCATGGCCCCTGTTAGAACGATAGGCATATGGGGGACTTCCATGGTATCAAGGAAATAGGCTGTTTCCTCTAAAGTATCGGTCCCGTGTGTGATCACTACTCCATCGTAGTTAGCAGCTTCCTCTTTAATTTTCTGATAGAGGGCCAGCATATGCTTGGGTTTGATATGGGGGCTTGGCAGGTTAAAAAAGTCCAAGGCGTGGACTTGGATTCCTTCAAGTGGGTTGGACACGTGATTCATGGGATTATCTGAACTCGTCACAACAGCGCCAGAAGCATCGGCCTGCATGGAAATAGTCCCACCCGTATGTAAAACAAGGATTTTCTTAGGCATGATTTACTCACTCTTTCTGAAATGTGGTATAATCATTGTATCACAAAAGGGGAGGTTGGGATAGGATGGAAGTCAAAGCTGTTTTTTTTGATATCGATGGAACCTTGGTCAACGATCGCAAGAGTGTTTTGAAATCCACTAAGAACGCGATTAAGATTGTTAAAGAGCAAGGAGTGCTTGTCGGCGTAGCGACAGGTCGAGGACCTTTTTTTGTTAAGGAATTGATGGACGATTTGGATCTGGATTTTGCGGTAACCTACAATGGCCAGTATATCTTTACTAAAGACAAAGTACTGTTCACGAGCCCAATTTCCAAGTTGCATTTGCGCCATCTAATTAGCTATGCTAAAAAAGAGGGTAAGGAGATTGCCCTAGGAACCAAGGATGCTATGTTGGGTTCCAAAATCATGTCCTTTGGTCTGGGTTCTTTTTCTCAACGAATCAGTCGTTTCGTTCCCTCTGTTTTAACTAGGACGGTGAGCCATTCCTTTAATCGTATGGTCAGCAAGGTGGTCTCCCAAAAGGAAGAAGACCTGCTTCATCTGATGAATCAGCCTATCTACCAAGTTTTGATGCTGATGACGCCAGAAGAATCTGAGAAGGCGGCGGCTGATTTTGAAGATTTGAAATTGACACGTAGCAATCCATTTGCAGCGGATGTTATCAATCAAGGAAATTCTAAATTAGAAGGCATACGCCGAGTCGGGAAAGAATATGGCTTTGACCTCAACCAAGTCATGGCCTTTGGTGACTCAGATAACGACCTTGAAATGCTGGCTGGTGTCGGTATGTCGGTCGCTATGGGAAATGGTAGTAGCAGTGTCAAGGAAGTTGCCAAGCACATTACCACTAGCAATCAACAAGATGGGATCCACAAGGCCCTGGAACACTTTGGTGTTTTGGCTTCAGAAAAAGTCTTTGTCAGCCGTGACTATCATTTCAATAAGGTCAAGACCTTCCACCACATGATGGATGAACGGACCCAAGAAGAACCTCGAGCTTGGAATTTAGAAGGTGCAACCCACAGGGCTGGCTTTAAAATAGAAGAATTGGTGGAGTTTGTTCGAGCAGCCAGTCCTTCTGAAGAAGATTTTGGTCAAGCTCTATTGCAACTTCATCAAGCTCTTGATAAGGCAGCAAATAAGGTAGCCAAGAAGACACCTGCCCAGCAAGATTTGGTGGGGCAAGTGGATGCCTTGATTGACACGCTTTACTTTACCTACGGTAGTTTTGTCTTGATGGGGGTGGATCCAGAACGTATTTTTGACATTGTCCATCAGGCCAATATGGGGAAAATTTTCCCTGACGGCAAGGCTCATTTTGATCCAGTGACCCACAAAATCCTAAAACCAGATGATTGGGAAGAAAAATATGCTCCAGAACCTGCTATTAAAAAGGAACTGCAGCGCCAGCTCAAGGCTTATGAACGCCATAAAGAGAGAAATAATACTCAATGAAAATCAAAGAGCAAACTAGGAAACTAGCCGCAGGTTGCTCAAAGCACTGCTTTGAGGTTGTAGATGAAACTGACGAAGTCAGCTCAAAACACTGTTTTGAGGTTGCAGACGAAACTGACGAAGTCAGTCACATATATACGGCAAGGCGACGTTGACGTGGTTTGAAGAGATTTTCGAAGAGTATAAATAGTAAACAAAAAGGAGCGCTGAGCTCCTTTTCTTTGTGATTATAAGGTTTTTTCTTGTTCTCTCACAACCAGCAAATCGACCTTAGCATGGCGGAGAATGTATTCAGATGAAGAGCCAACCAAGAGGCGTTCAAAGGCGTTGAGACCAGTTGCGCCAACGAGGATGAGGTCCACTTCTTCAGCATCGGGAATAGTACGTGCCAGTAGGGTCTTTGGATTTCCCATTTCAATGACGATGTGAACATCTGCCACACCAGCATCTTTAGCACGTTTTTCGTACTCTTTCATCAGATTTTCAGCGTCGACTTGGAGTTCTTCGTAAACTTCAGCATCAAAGGTGGATACGCTTTGGAGCGCGCGTGTGTCAATGACATGGGCGATGGTGAGTTTAGCGTCGTTTCGTAGAGCAGAATGAACTCCCTTGATAAAAGCCAAGTCCGCTTCCTTAGAACCATCGATTGCGACCATGATATTTTGGTAACGTTGTGCCATAATGAAACCTCCTGAAATTTTCTTACTATAATTGTAAACCTTTTCACTATAGAAGTAAAGCAAAAAAAGTATTTTTTAAAAGAATGTTAGCACTTAAAATCTATATAAATATATGATAAAATAAAAGAAAGGATAGCAGGAAAGAAGTGAAGGGAGGGAGAATGATGAAAAACTCTTTTCAAGAAACAAAAAATTCAAATTTCCTTTATTATGGAATCATCCTAGTTTCGGTCTTGGTAGAAGTTATCATGATCTGGCAATTAGAGAGTCTGGTACCGCTTCTCTATCCAGGTTTTATTGGATTTTTAGTCTTTCATGTACTCTATCATCTAATCTTATTCCTAGTTGCAAAACGAAGTGGGCGTTGGGGTTACTTGATGATATGGGGACTTTTCCTCATGTTCAATCTTCTTTATGACTCCTTTTTAGGCTTGCTTTTTCTAGGTTTATCTTTTGGTATGTGATATGTCTTTCGCAAAATACCTGCTATCTCACTTGTCTTGACCTCGCTTTTAGCGAGGCTTTTCTTCTGTACGAAGCTAGTAACACGTTTTAGCAAACTTGTCGCATTCTCTTTCTAGTGGTATAATGTTACTATCCTGATGAATTGAGGAAACAAGATGAAAGAATATAACAAGTCTAGTAAGTTAGAGCATGTTGCTTATGATATCCGTGGTCCTGTTTTGGAAGAAGCCATGCGAATGCGAGCAAACGGAGAAAAGATTTTACGTCTGAATACAGGAAATCCAGCAGAATTTGGTTTTACAGCGCCAGACGAAGTCATTCATGACTTGATTATGAATGCGCGTGATAGTGAAGGTTATTCTGACTCCAAAGGGATTTTCTCAGCCCGTAAGGCTATCATGCAGTATTGCCAATTGAAGAAATTCCCAAACGTAGATATTGATGATATTTACCTTGGAAATGGTGTTAGTGAACTGATTGTCATGTCCATGCAGGGGCTTTTGGACAATGGGGATGAGGTCTTGGTGCCAATGCCAGATTATCCTCTCTGGACAGCGGCTGTCAGTCTAGCTGGAGGAAATGCCGTTCACTATATCTGTGATGAAGCTGCAGAATGGTACCCAGATATTGACGATATCAAGTCAAAAATTACTTCCAATACCAAGGCAATCGTCCTTATCAATCCAAATAATCCAACTGGAGCCCTTTATCCTAAGGAACTCTTGTTGGAGATTATTGAAATTGCCCGTCAAAACGATTTGATCATCTTTGCGGATGAAATTTACGATCGCATGGTCATGGATGGACATGTGCATACGCCTGTGGCGAGCTTGGCACCAGATGTCTTCTGTGTCAGCATGAATGGTCTGTCAAAATCGCACCGTATCGCTGGTTTCCGTGTGGGTTGGATGGTCTTGTCTGGTCCTAAGACACATGTTAAAGGCTATATCGAAGGGCTCAATATGCTATCCAATATGCGCCTTTGCTCTAATGTTTTGGCCCAACAAGTCGTACAAACTTCCTTGGGTGGTCACCAATCAGTCGATGAATTGCTCCTTCCTGGTGGACGAATTTATGAGCAAAGAAATTTCATCTACAATGCTATTCAAGATATTCCAGGTTTGTCTGCCGTTAAACCCAAGGCTGGACTCTATATATTCCCTAAAATCGACCGCAATATGTACCGTATCGATGATGATGAGCAGTTTGTCCTTAATTTTTTGAAACAGGAAAAGGTTCTATTGGTTCATGGTCGAGGTTTTAACTGGCAGGAACCAGACCACTTCCGTATCGTTTACCTTCCTCGTGTCGATGAACTAGCCCAAATCCAAGAAAAGATGACTCGTTTCTTGAAACAGTATCGTAGATAGGGCTTACATCAGAAAAAGCGCTTTGAGGGTAAATTCCCAAACTAACTTCCAGTTTCTCACAACCTAGCTTTTAGTGTGAGAAAAACGCGTGAAATCAGTGGAAATCCGTCTTAGACTAACTTCCACTGTTTTTCTTTTTCTTGATATATAAGGGTTCAAAAGCGAAAAGACTCAGAAAAAAGTGCACGACAAATAGCCCTAAAACAGAGTCGCCTTAGAGTAACTTCCAGTTTTGGGAGAGAGATGGAAGTTACTTTGAGAAGTTACAGTTTAGAAAAATATTTTTCATATCTATTGACTTTTAGGGGTGAAATTTGGTATTATAGTAGGCGGTATTGTTTACCCCATTTGAAAGGCCCCGGAACCTTCCAAATACTTTTCGATGGGAAGGAACACCCATCACTCGTAAACAAAAATCGAACTATATATAGGAGAAATCATGAACAAAACAACATTTATGGCTAAACCAGGCCAAGTTGAACGTAAATGGTATGTCGTTGACGCAACTGATGTGCCACTTGGACGTCTTTCTGCAGTAGTTGCTAGCGTACTTCGCGGAAAAAACAAACCAACATTTACACCACACACTGATACAGGTGACTTTGTGATTGTTATCAATGCTGAAAAAGTTAAATTGACTGGTAAAAAAGCAACTGATAAAATCTACTACACTCACTCAAACCACCCAGGTGGATTGAAACAAATCTCTGCAGGTGAACTTCGTTCTAAAAATGCAGTACGTTTGATCGAGAAATCAGTTAAAGGTATGCTTCCACACAATACTCTTGGACGCGCTCAAGGTATGAAGTTGAAAGTATTTGTTGGGGCTGAGCACACTCACGCTGCACAACAACCAGAAGTTCTTGATATTTCAGGACTTATCTAAGGAAAGGAACAATAAAGTATGTCACAAGCACAATATGCAGGTACTGGACGTCGTAAAAACGCTGTTGCACGCGTTCGCCTTGTTCCAGGAACTGGTAAAATCACTGTTAACAAAAAAGATGTTGAAGAGTACATCCCACACGCTGACCTTCGTCTTGTAATCAACCAACCATTCGCAGTTACTTCAACTGTAGGTTCATACGACGTTTTCGTTAACGTTGTAGGTGGTGGATACGCTGGTCAATCAGGAGCTATCCGTCACGGTATCGCTCGTGCCCTTCTTCAAGTAGACCCAGACTTCCGCGATTCATTGAAACGCGCAGGACTTCTTACACGTGACTCACGTAAAGTTGAACGTAAGAAACCAGGTCTTAAGAAAGCTCGTAAAGCATCACAATTCTCAAAACGTTAATCAATACGATTATATCAACGTTTCAAAGCACTTTGCAAAGATTTTGCAAAGTGCTTTTTTGTCGATTTTTGAGCTAGAATAGCTTTGTGATAACCTTCTGATAACCTCTTCAAAATTTTAAAAATCATAATTCTATTTTGCTTTATTGAGATAATCTGCAAATTTGTTAATAGAGTTTTTCTCACCAGTTTTTGTGGTGTGGGTATAGACATCTAATGTCATCTGACTGCTTGCATGACCGAGACGTTTTGATGTATTAGAAGGATCGATTCCAATTTCAGACATAAGTGTTGCATGTGTATGTCTAAACCCATGTGGGCTAATTGGTTTTAATTTATGTTTTTTAATAATTCGATTCAGTACGTTATTAATGTAATCAGCATGCAAAGGTTCAATTTTGTCATTACTTGATATGTAAGAGAACATATATTCGTTACTAATATTCAGCTTTGTAAGGGGCAACTGAGATTGCTCTTTCAGATAGAAATTTCTCCATTGCTTAATAATATCGATTGTCTCATCATCAAGATAGATTGTGCGAACTGAAGATTCATTCTTTGTGCTCTTTTCAATCGCTTTACCGTCAATTCTTCCTAGACTTTTGTTTATGTTCAATAGATTGCTATCAAAGTCAATATCAGCCCATTTTAAAGCGTATAACTCCCCTTTTCGTAGTCCACTAAATGCAAGCAGTCTAAATAGAGCAAAATGTTTAAATGGCTCAGTTTCTTTCACTATATCAAGGAAATGATGTAATTCCTCCAGAGACCAAAAATTATCTGATCTAGTTTTTTTGATTTTAGGCATGATAACATTCTTCATTGGATTTCGATCAATATAGTTCATATTAATTGCAAAATCAAAAATTTTTGAGGTATAGGATTTTATCTGTTTGATATTTTTGAAAGTCTGAGATTTTTGTGTAATAAAATTTTGACAGTCTAAAGGACTGATTTGGTCAATAAATTTATCGCCAAATACTGGTAGAATATGTATTCGATAGATATTCTTTGTTTGGGAAGAAGTTGTTTCTTCAACGGTACCAACATAGGCCTTAAACCATTCTTGATAAAGTTCTTTATAAGTGACTTTTGGATTATGTTTATCAGCATTTACTGTAGGGGCGACGACACCAGCTTCTAAACGAGCTTCGTACAATTTTGCCTCTTTTTTGGTTCTGAATCCTCTCTTTAAGTGCCTTTTTTTCTTTCCATAAGCATCTAAGCCAATGTAAAAGCTGACATAGTAAAGGATTCCTTTTTTTGTTTTGTATTTGTGTATAGACATTTTTTCTCCGTATCTGAGTTTTCGGAGCTTATGTAATTGAGAAATGACTGTCTATCTATTTTTTCTATCTTCTTGGCGGATAGCGTATTCGTCTGTTTTAATCCAGCTCTTCCAAACTTTAGAATCTTTATTTTGGTGATTCATATAGTCTATAAACTCAGACATAAAACGTTTGTTTTTCTCTGCTAGGTATTCTGAGAATATATGACGAAATTCATCTGAAAAAGTATCATCAAGTGGCAGTGTTAATGACCTTTCACCGAATTCGATACTTTTCTTTAATTTCTCCATATCGCTTTTAAAAGGTGTTACAGAACCAATTTTAGATGTTTTGAAACTATCTGTAACGATTTTAAGATTTGATGGAGCGTGTGGGTTGCTATCAAGTCCCATAATGTAAGCGACGGAAACATTAAAGTATTTTGCCAATTTTTCAGCATTATCTTTTTTAGGTTTGCGGATTCCTTGATTGTATCCAGAAAGTGTAGGATAGGCTATATTTGTAGCTTCGCTAATTTCTGTCAATTTTTTTCCGCTATTTTCTATCAGTTTAGTAATATGATTCGTCATAAGAACCTCCTTTTTATCATTATAACACATTTTATTCTTTTTGAATAAAAAAGCTTGACAAAAATTCAAAAAGGATATATAATTCAAAATGAATAACAAATTAAATAGTTTCGGAGCTTATTTAATTTAGAAATGAGGTGTTAATTTATGTCGGAAACTACTTTAGTTGTCCAGCTTCCTAAAGAATTAGAGAAGCAATTACGTGCTCACTATGATGAGATGATTTCAAATGCTGTAGCAAGAGTATTTGAAGATAAAGAACTTTATAAACCCATGGTTCGTATGTCAGGTTTGTCTAGGTGGTTAGATGTATCTACGACAACAATCCAAAAATGGACAAAAGAAGGAATGCCAACCATGGTGATTGATGGAGTGACTTTATACGATAAAAGAGCAGTAACACGATGGTTGAAGCAATATGAAAGATAGGTACTAGTATGAATGGTGTTCAGTGGATCAAGATAACAACAGATATATTTGATGATGAAAAAATTCAATTAATAGAATCAATGCCAGAAGGCGACACACTTATTGTAATATGGTTCAAAATTCTAGTACTTGCAGGAAAGCAAAATAATAGTGGCATACTGAGTTTAGGAAATAAGGTATATTACACAGAAGAGATGCTTTCAACAGTATTTAGACGAAAAGCGACATCTGTAAAATTAGCTCTCAGCATGTTTGAAGAATTTGGCATGATAGAAATCATAGATGGCGCTATTACCATTCCAAAATGGGAGAAACATCAGAATATAGATGGCCTAGAAAAGATTAGGAAACAAACTAGGGAACGTGTTGCTCGTCATAGACAAAAACAGAAAGCACTAATTACAGGCGAGCCACAACTCGTTTTAGACTGTAACGTTACAGTAACGGATGAAAATGATAATGTAACGCAAGAGATTAAGAACGAGAGTAAGAATAAGAAAGAGATTGAGAATATACTGGATAATAGTTCTAGAAAGCCTGAAACTTATATTCCACCCAAATATTATTCTTTGTTAGAATCCATTTCTTATAAGTACAATGATAGATTTTTGTATCCTAACAATTACACTTTAACACATGCTCAGAAGATGAAGATAGGCGAGTATTTGGCTAGTGGGTATGTAACTAGTGATGAAGTTATTAGCATGATTGAACGGATTCCTGAGGATGCGACTTCTCCTTTAGCGTATTTATTTAAGTCTATGGAGAATTTAAAGCAGGAACGTATGCTGGAGTGCAAAGCTATTGCCCATGAAAATGCCCGAAAGAAGTATATGATAAATGAGTAGATATAGGACTGTTCTAAAGAAATGTTACATCACTGAAGAGCAAAATGAAATAGTGAATAACTTGATTGAAATGACAAACCATCTAAGTTTTTCCTCTTATGCCAGAAAAATGTTATTTAAGAGCTCGCCTATGTATCTTCAATTTGATTTTGAATCTTATCATGACTTTATATTTCAAGTTAGAAGAATTATCAATAACTTACGTCAGTTAGAAAGAATAGCAGAACAAAGTGAAGATTTCGATAATGTAAGGATATTTCACTGCTGTGTTGAGATGATGATAGGATATGAAAAGAAGACAAGCAAACAAGTGAAAGAACTTGTGAAACGACTAAATAACAAAACGAGGTGATAAGACTATGAGAATAAAATCGGTGTTGAAACAAGTATTTTTGACAGAAGAAGAAAATAAAAAATTAAATGATTGTATGAGGAAAGAAAATATTCGTAATTTTTCTGAGTTTGCTAGAAAAAAATTAATCCGAACAGATTTGAACATTCATAAAGTCTCTTTTGAAGGTTTAGTTCCTTTAACAGAAGAGTTGGAACAGGTAGGAAAGAATATCAATTCTATAGCCCGTCTTGCAACTGTAGTTGGGAGAATAAGCTATGAAAACAAAATGGATATGTCTATTTTGATGCAAAAAATAGTTGATGTGATGGAGGAAAAAGATGTTTATTTTCAAAAGTAATATGGATAAGGATTTTGATCAGATATGCGAATACATATTGAAATTAAAGCGAGCAGAATTATTTCTTCATGGGATTAAACAACAAGATAAAACGAAGGCTCGTTTGTATCATGCGATGCTGGAATACTACGATGCTAACCATAAAAAAGAAAGACATATGAGAATTTTAAAATAAGGAAACGCTGTTAAATTTTGCAGCGTTTTTTATATATCTTCTTAAAATATTTGTACACACAAATGACAGTCAAATTGATTTTTGGGATTATTTTATCGAGAAGGAAAGATTTATCATAATATGACTTTGCGAGCTCAGAGTCTGTATACACACACTCCCAAAATCATCCCAAAATTTGTATACACAAAGTATATGTACTTTTTGGGATGATTTGAATTTTGGGGAATCCCCAAACCCCTTTAGATTAAGAGATGAAATCTTTCTATTAAATCGAATAATGGAATTGATATTAAGATTAAGGGCCATGCTTTTACTAATGGATTTTTAGCAATAATTTATATGTTCATTGAAGAGGATTGATGTTATAATTGGACATTCATACTCTTTTTTTATAGAATAAAACTAAACCAAATAGATTTAGTAGAAAGTGTTAAAACATTGCTTCGTTGTTATAAGTAAAAGATTACAATAGGGGGTAAACTATGTATAAACCAGAAAAATTAAAGGCTCGGAGGAAAGAGTTAAAACTGACACAGAAGGAAATTGCAGAGCAACTTGGGATTAGCTTTCAGGCTTACTCAGCTTGGGAACGTGGAGTCAAGGAACCGTCCAAGGAGAAGGTGTTCCAACTAGAGAATATTTTAAAAGTACCAAAAGGATATTTTACTCAGATCGAGATTGTCCGTCTCTACCATAGCCTCTCCAAGCAAGGTCAGGAGAAGGTTGTTCTCTATGCTCGCAACCTATCTCAAGAGGAGCAAGCCCAGAAAGTGGCCTCCATGCCAGAGCGCCTCTACGAGTACCGTGTTTATGAACGCATGTCAGCAGGGATTGGGGCTTCGGTCTACGATGATCAGAATTTTGATACTGTTTACTTTAATGAGGAGTTGGCTCATGATTTTGCGTCATGGGTGTCTGGGGACTCCATGGAACCTAAATACCAAAATGGTTCAGTAGCTCTGATTCGAGAGACAGGATTTGACTATGACGGGGCGGTTTATGCAGTGGTTTGCAACAACCAGACCTATATCAAACGGGTCTATCGAGAGGAGAATGGATTGCGTCTGGTCTCTATCAATCCTAAATACAAGGATATTTTCATCTCCTATGAGGAAGATCCTAGGATTGTGGGGATTATCGTTGGGAATTTTATGCCGATAGATGGTTAAAACTGTCTATGACTTTCATTTTGGTATAATATTTTGTATGAAATGAAGTTGTAGGAGTTATTATTGTAAATAGTAAATATTATAAGCATGGAGAATAATTAGGATGTTAAGAAAAAATAAGAAACCTGATTTTATCAAATTAGTTTATTTTGATGAAGTTTCAGCAACTGATTTGGTGTACTTTAAGTTTGGTGGTAACTTAGTTGAACAGAGTGATCAAAATAAAGAAAAATCGAATAGTGTAACAGTTGGTGGAGAAACATCGGGTAAAATTGGAAGTAGATTTTTTAATTTATTTAATGTAGAGGCTGGTATTGAGTTTAAAGAAAATTTTAATAAAGTAGATGGGAAAATTGTTAGACAAGTAGTTACTAATACGGTAGTTACAGATTATCTGAATTTATTTAATCAAAAAGATTACAAAGATTCAATATATGTATTTGATTCTTTAAGATTAAGTGCTTATCCGAACTCATTATCTCAATTTAAACTTAAAGCACCTTATCTAAGCCTTGCAAAAGGGGCTATGAAAATTGATGAAAATTTAGAATTAGATATAGCTACATTGGACTCATCTATGTCTCAAATTAAAGGATATTATGAGCTTGTAGGTAAAGATTTGAAGAATAAAGATATAGTACTTAGATTCAATTTGTCTGCATTTCGAAATAACTATTCTTTAGGGGATGTTGTTCAGATGGATTTGACTTTCCATGCGATAAAAGTTGGGAAGATTAATTTAAATGCTTTAAATTATTCGGAGGAATTTTCACTTGAGAACGTTACTGAACCAAGTGCTTTTTCATTAGATGAGGTCAATAATTTTGAAGTAGAAGTTTACGATGTAATATTAGCAGGTGTACCAAATGGTTAATAATATTACAATATTTTATGGGTCGAAGAAAAAGTTTATTGAGATTCTTCCGAAAGAGTATATTAGTATAAGTGAGTTAGCGATGGAATCGGATCGACAAAGACGTATGCATATACATAGAGTCGAAGGGCAGACTGTAGAAAATATAAATCCTCCTGAACTGTACAAAAATGTTATAGGGTGGTCGGATGAATATGCAAGATTGTCAGAGAATACAATGAGTTCATTCACACATTTTATATGTGAATTTCAAATAGAAGATATCTTTTTGCAAAATCCTCCTACATCAGTAGTTAAACAAATAAATTCGATTGTAGAAGACGATAATTTAGTTATACTAAACCAAGAATATAAGGTAATTTCTGATGATAATCTTCTCAAAATTTCTAAGGAATATAATTTGAAAATACTCGGGCAGGAATCTGTCCGAGATAGATTAATTACTAATCTATACAAACTTTCTGGAGGATATACGAAAGAAAAACCAATTGTAATATTGCTTTACGGTCCGCCAGGTGTAGGTAAAACAGAAACTGCAAAATTAATTGCTGATATGTTAGGAGAAAAACTATTTAGAAAGCAGTTTTCAATGTTTCAAAACTCCTCTTTTAGTACGTATGTTTTCGGAGGTGCTCATAATGAAGAATCTCTTGCACGAGATTTACTTGAAAGAGAAAGTAACGTTATACTATTTGATGAGTTTGATAAGCCCAATAATATTTTTTTTAGTGCATTTTATCAGTTGTTTGATGAAGGTGTTTTTGAAGATAAGAATTATAAAGTCGATTTACAAAAAAGTATAATTTTTTTGACTTCTAATTTTATCAGTGAATCGGAAATAAAAAATAGTATAGGAGAGGCGATGTATACTAGGTTAGATGCACTTATAGAATTTTCTCAATTGTCTGAGGATGCTTCTCAAAAGATTTTTGAAGAAAAGCTAAAGAAGAGATTAGGCTCTTTGTCCGACAGTGACAGAGTACTTGTTACATCATCTAAACAATTTGAAAAATTTACATTAAATAGTAATTATTTTAAAAATGTAAGAGCCATAGATAAGTATATTGACGATTATGTCTTTTATCAATTAGTAAAACAGAAATTTTTATAGTTGAGTATCTAAATCTTCAAATCTATTTTAAAAAACAAAAATAGGCTTACCATCTAAATGTAGCCTATTTTGTTTTTTAATTGTAATTAGTTTGAATTTATTGCTTCCATAACCTTTAGAGCTACAGCTTTAGCTAGTAAAGGAGGAACAGCGTTTCCAACTTGTGTAAATTGTGGAGTCTCTTGAGAACGTTTATCACCACCAGTTGTTCTCTTACCTAGAAATTCAAAACTATCATCAAAAGATTGTAACCTGGCCATCTCTCGAACAGTCAGTACTCTGTCGAAGTAAGGATGAATATAATCATCAGGTAAAGTGACAATAGTAGGTGAAACAGTTTCGGGATTAAGTCTTGTTCGAATTGATTTTCTAGTTAAGATTGCTTCTCCAATTTTATCCGAAATTTCACCTTTAATAAGTAGATTATGAAAGGTGTCTGAATTGTATTCTTGATTCAATAGCGGGTACACTTTTTCCCAAAAAATAGTTGCATTCTCAATACTAGTATTAAGTCGATTTGCAAGTGATTTTAGAACATTTTTGAATTCAGATTTATTATTTGTTAAGCTAGATAGAATAGCTAATTGACGATTGGAGAAGTGTAACCAGCGACTAGTGTTGAATCTTTTGTCAAATAAATTTAAATTTAAGAGTGTATCATGTATAACTTGAGAATTAACATCTAGATTGACTTGAAAAAGGCTTTCATTAAATAATTCTGGACAAGTATCACGGAGGTTGATTCCTTCTTCCTTAAGACGATTCATTACAGCACGTGTATTTTCTCCAGGTTGATATAAAGAAAATCTCTGAGACACAATTATATCGTGCTTAGACTCCTCCATATTTGTGATATGCTTTCTTGAGATTGTGGTACCTGTTACTGTGGGAGTTTCTCCTTTAATTCTATGATTGGCAAAGTCAGACAAATTCCTTTTGCAGTCACTGTATAAACCATCTAAAGCCTGTTTTACAGTAACTTCAGGTGTGTCATTTTGATCAGGATATTCAATTGGATGAACATCATTTCTGTATGCTAGGAATACCACTCGATTTCGTTGTTGAGGAACAGCAAAATCAGCTGAATTTAATACTTGGACATCAAGTAGGGTATATCCGAGTTCATTTAACTCTTCTTCTAGAATTTCTTTCACTAATCTTTGCCCTAAATAGGATTCATCTCTAACTACGCTAGGAAAATCTAACATTTGCATGTCAAGAATACCAGTAACATTCTCCATTACAACATATTTTGGACAAATATCTCGAATAATTCGTAGATACTCATGAAAGAGCATGTTTCTAGGATCGCTTGCATCTCTTTTACCGAGACGACTGAAACCTTGACAAGGTGGACCACCAAAAATGACATCTACATCTCCAGGTTTGAAGATATGTCCATAACGTAATCTATTGATTGTTTCAAAAATACGCTCTGATGTTAGTTCTTTAATATCTGCTAGTTCAAAATGTGTATCTATTCCTTCTTTTATACCGAGTTGTTTATGTCGATTGACGTAAGTTTCTTGAACCATTGGACTTCTATCACTTGAAAAAAGGATATTGAAACCGGCCTGCAAGATACCTTCACTAAATCCACCAGCACCGCAGAACAAATCTATTGCATATGGCATTATTTAACTTCTCACTTTCTTTCTAATATTATATCAAAAATTAGTTATCAAGTCCAGGATGAACTATTAAGTTATCACTGTACTTATATATTCGAAAAATAGAATTAATTGTATATAAGGATTTTTATTAGAATCTGTTAAATAGATGATACAATTCGTATTTTTCACCATAAAAAAGACAACTTAACCGAATTTCAAATGTCTTAAAATTGGTAAAATGTAGTCATAAATCACCTGAGGTATATACATGGAAATTGCTGTACAAAATCTTAATAGAATTAGATATGCAAAGAGGCTAACATATAGCGAACTAGCTAAAATGACAGGATATTCAAAAAATTCAATTCAGAAACTATTTTCTTATAGGAATGTAAGTAAATGCCGTTTGGATATCGTTGTTGCGGTTTGTATGGCGTTAGATATTGACTTTCCATCAATATTTAAAAGAGGAGTTGTAGATACCGACAGTCAGAAGTCGCTTCCTTATAAAAAATTTGAGAAAAAATCGAGTACAGAGTCTTATTTGAATAATTTTGTTAATAGAGTACGTTTTCTGAATAGTAATGGAACAAATTATTCTATAAAAACAATAAGTGGGTTGAGTGAATCAACAATTAGTGATTTATTGAATTTTAAAACGAAAAATCCTAGGTTAGAAACCTTATTAAAAATAGCGAAAGGACTAGATGTTTCAGTGGATGAAATATTTAGATAGGTATTAATATGTTGTTTGAACCATACCAAGATGAACTTGAATTTATTGAACGAATTCACAAGTATAATGAAAAAGAATATACAATTATTAGATTAACAAAGACGATGCTGGACAAAGGTATAATTGACGCAAATGTATTTGTCCAAGATATTTTGAAAAAATATAGTTTGATGGATTATTCAGAACTTGATAAAGGTGATAAAAAGAAACTTCCTTCAAAGTTGTATGTTGGAGATGATGAATTTCAAACTGTAATGTCTTGTTATAGGGCTAAAACTCGTGGAGATGAGAGATTTTGGATATACGGTGCTTCATTTAAGAAACATTTTTTAACAGGTGATTTAGTCTATATAACTTCAAACCCAAGTAATAGTAGTGTAATTGTCATAAATGTTACGAGAGGAGTACTAAGTGACGCTACTCTAATACAAATTTTTGGTAATGATAAGATTAAAGATGCTCTATCAAGGTTGATTCCAAAAGTAAGGGAGATTGCCTCTAAGGGATACCATCTGAATTCAAAAGGAGCAGGTAAAGTGGCGCCTAAAGATGCAGGAGATACACTTGAAAAATTGCTTTCAATTGAGACTAATAATAGTCCAAAGGCTGATTTTGAAGGATTAGTTGAACTAAAATCCAAAACAGCCAAAACTTTAGATACATTATTTACTTTACGTCCAAAATTTGATGGTACACCAGTTGCTGATTTTGAGCCTAACGATCGTAGTCGAGTTTCTGCATTTGCGAGATTATATGGTTACGAATCCGATAAGCATCCAGACATGAATAGTCTTTATATCACAATTGGATCAGAGAATGCACCACAAAATAATCAAGGCTTCTTCTTAGCTGTAAATGAAAATGATAGAACTGTAGAAATTAGGAAGTATAAAAATGGTTCGTCTCATAGAGCTGCCTACTGGAATTTTGATGATTTGGAAAGTGAACTTCATCAGAAACATCCTGCAACGCTTTGGGTAAAAGCAGAAATTCGAATGAATGGAGACACCGCTGAGTTTAAGTATACTGAAGCAGAGCTGACTCGTTCTCCTCAATTTATGACATTTATTTCGTTAATTAAGTTAGGAGTTGTAACCTATGATTGGCGTGGATATATATCTAAAGAAGGTAAGTATGTAGGGAAAAATCATGGGAATGCTTGGCGAGTGAAGAATAAGCAACGTAATCAGTTGTTTGGTAGCTCAGAAAGAATAGAGCTATTGAAGTAGAAATTAAAATTATCTAAAAAATATAAAATATCTCTGTCTTTGAGATTATTGATTATATTCTGATTCCGGACATGAAAGAAATATACACGATTTTAGTGAAGAATGTTGAAATTGAGAGACAAAACTCATGTACTACAAGTTATCTAAAGTTTTTGATTGTCTATTTCTCAACTACATAAGCTCCGAAAACTAAAATGTGATAACCCTTTGATAACCTCTCGATTTTTAAAAGGATTATATATGTAAATATTGAGGATTTATCTCTCAAAAATACTTGACTTTAGTGATAATTTACCATAAATATCATGATGTAGAAAAAACCAGGTCTTAAGAAAGCTCGTAAAGCTAGCCAGTTCTCTAAACGTTAAGAAACGGCTACAATACAGCATTTATCAACACTTCATGGTTCACACCATGGGGTGTTTTTTGATGTTTTTTTAGCAAAATTCACACCATTACTTTTTAAGGTTACGGTAGGCAAATTCACCAACGGCCATAGGAACTACATTAGAAGTGTTGACATAAATCTGAGTTGTACCTGTATCGCTATGTGTTAGAGCTTCTGAAATGTCCTCTAGTGATGTGCCAAATTGTTTGGCAAGAGTTGCACCCGTATGACGTAATTTATGAGGTGTAGCGTGTGTTAGTTCTGGATGACGTGAGGTAGTCAGAGTGTAGTGGACCGTTAACATTGCTCTTCATATCGATATAAGTAAAGACATACTGTTCATCAGATTGGATAATTCCAAATTTTGCTAGTTCTCTTTTTTGTTGCTTTTCCCATGACTGAAGTAAATCAGTTAGTTCAACAGGAATTCGGGAAATTGTTTTTTATTTCCTTAGGTTGGTATTAGTAATAGACTTCCTGGGAAACAAAAATATGATACAATAAAACTATGAATTATGAATCAAGTAAAGTATTAA
>OBUY01000158.1_pt1 | contig 35263 bp, 30 predicted proteins | sample 1475781 | NCBI WGS metagenome assembly OBUY01 (sample SAMEA2579912, study PRJEB22360) | human gut metagenome | biome: human gut; feature: human-associated habitat; material: faeces | place: Denmark | collected 2008/2010 | reverse complement strand
CCTGCCATGGCCATGTCTGGTTTACCACCACCACGTCCATCAACGATTGGAGCCAATTCTTTAATCACATTACCTGCGTGTACATCTTTTGTCTTGCTGGCTACAAGGACGTTCACTTTGTCACCGATGGCTGCGACAAGGACAAGCACATCAGAGTAGTCTTTTTGTTTCCAGTTATCCGCAAAGGTACGAAGGGCACCTGCATCTGAAACTGAAACTTGGCTAGCAATATAACGGTGTCCATTTGCTTCTTGAACATCTTTGAAGACATCACCTGCTGCTGCAGCCGCTGCTTTTTCCTTCAATTCTGCATTTTCTTTTTGCAATTGACGGAGTTGCTCTTGAAGGCCTTCCACCTTGTGAGGGACTTCTTTGAGTTGAGGGGCTTTTAAGGTTGCTGCGACTGCTTTCAGAGCATCTTCTTGATCACGATAAGCTTCGAAGGCTTCCTTACCAGTCACTGCCAAGATACGACGAGTTCCTGATCCGATCCCTTCTTCTTTGACAATCTTGAAGAGACCGATTTCAGAAGTATTGCCTACATGGGTACCACCACAGAGTTCCACTGAATAGTCACCGATGGTGACAACACGGACTTCTTTACCGTATTTCTCACCAAAGAGGGCCATGGCTCCCATTTCTTTAGCAGTATCGATATCTGTTTCAATTGTTTCTACTGCGATTGCTTCCCAGATCTTCTCATTGACTTGTTGCTCAATAGCGCGTAATTCTTCAGGAGTGACGGCTTGGAAGTGGGTAAAGTCAAAGCGAAGGAATTCTACTTCGTTGAGAGATCCTGCTTGGGTTGCGTGGTTACCAAGAATATTGTGAAGAGCCGCATGGAGCAAGTGAGTTGCTGTATGGTTCTTCATGACGCGGTGACGACGATTGGTATCGATAGCCAAAGTGTATTCTTGGTTCAAGGAAAGTGGTGCCAATACTTCAACGGTATGGAGTGGTTGACCATTTGGGGCTTTTTGAACGTCTGTAACATTTGCTACGACATTCCCTGCAGCATCCAAGATTTGACCGTGGTCCGCAACTTGTCCACCCATTTCAGCGTAGAATGGAGTTTCAGCAAAGATGAGAGATGCAGTTCCTTCGGATACAGCTTCTACTTCAGCATTGTCCGCTACGATAGCCACCAACTTAGAAGGCAATTGACTAGCATTATAGTTAAAGACACTTTCAACTGTGATGTTTTGAAGGGTTTCATTTTGCATCCCCATAGATCCGCCTTTAACAGCTGATGCACGCGCACGTTCTTGTTGTTCCTTCATAGCTGCTTCAAAACCGTCACGGTCGACTGTCATACCCGCTTCTTCAGCGATTTCTTCAGTCAATTCAACAGGGAATCCATAAGTATCATAGAGTTTAAAGACATCTTGACCGGCAATCACTGTTTGACCTTTGGCTTTCAAGTCTTCAACAATGGTTTGGGCAAAGTGTTGACCAGAGTTCAAGGTACGAGCAAATGATTCTTCTTCACTCTTGATGATTTTTTCAATGAACTCTTGTTTTTCAAGCACTTCTGGGTAGTAGCTTTCCATGATCTTCCCAACGGTTGGAACCAATTTATACAAGAAGGTTCCTTCGATCCCCAATTTTTGACCATGCATAGAAGCACGACGGAGGAGACGACGCAAAACGTAACCGCGACCTTCATTACCAGGAAGAGCCCCATCTCCAATCGCAAATGAAAGCGAACGGATGTGGTCAGCAATCACCTTGAAGCTCATATTGTCACCATCTGGATCGTAGGTTTTACCAGACATCTTTTCCACTTCACGGATGATTGGCATGAAGAGGTCCGTTTCAAAGTTGGTCTTAGCTCCTTGAATGACAGCTACCAAACGCTCTAAACCAGCGCCCGTATCAATGTTCTTGTGAGGCAATTCTTTGTACTCACTACGAGGGACTGCTGGGTCAGCATTAAATTGGGACAAGACAATGTTCCAGATTTCAATGTAACGGTCATTTTCGATATCTTCTGCAAGAAGACGAATACCGATATGATCTGGGTCAAAAGCTTCACCACGGTCAAAGAAGATTTCAGTATCTGGTCCTGAAGGTCCCGCACCGATTTCCCAGAAGTTGTCTTCGATTGGGATCAAGTGACTTGGATCTACTCCGACAGCAATCCAACGGTTGTATGAATCCTTGTCATCTGGATAATACGTCATGTAAAGTTTGTCTTTAGGGAAGTCAAACCATTCAGGACTTGTCAAGAGTTCATAAGCCCACGTAATGGCTTCATCACGGAAGTAATCTCCGATAGAGAAGTTCCCCAACATTTCAAACATAGTATGGTGACGGGCAGTCTTCCCTACGTTTTCGATATCATTGGTACGAATAGCCTTTTGAGCATTAGTAATCCGTGGATTTTCGGGTTTGATGGTTCCATCAAAGTATTTCTTAAGAGTGGCAACCCCTGAGTTGATCCACAAAAGTGTTGGATCGTTTACTGGAACCAAGCTAACAGATGGTTCTACTGAGTGGCCTTTGCTTGCCCAGAAATCGAGCCACATTTGGCGGACTTGTGCACTAGATAATTGTTTCATATTTGTCTCCTTATTTTTTTAAGATTAATTTGCGCTAGCTTCTAACATTTCAACATAATCGATGGCGACACACAGTGAGATGACTAAATCAGCGTATTCATCCTCATAAACCGATACTTGGTAAGTTGAGGTAAGGTGAAAGAGTTCTTTGCTAATCTCAGCAACAATTTGATCCCGATCATCCAACAATTTGAAATCCAGGTCCCAGATATTTCCTTGAACCCGCAGTCCCAAATCTTCAATGTCGTATTTGTCTCTCAAGAGCGTCAGCTTTTTAGTGATAAAAAAGCGATCCCCATTTTTCAAGCTAACCTCAAATTTTGAAAGAAGGGTGAATGGCTTTTTCGTGATCTGGCTGACTTCTTGCCCCTCCTTATCATAGATGGTAAAGGTTTTAGGAACTTTAAAAAAGGATCCCTCAACCTGGTATTCAATATTTCCTAACTCATCCTTGATATCGAAGCGTTCGCCACCCAATCGAAATTTTTGTTTCACTTGATAGGTTCTCATTTTCTATCTCCTTTGAAAAGACGCTAACAGGCATGCATAAACAAAAGACAAGCCACTAAACGAAGGGCGAAAAACCGCGGTACCACCTTCATTCAATGAACTTGTCATTCTTCATTTTGTATGCAATTGTCTCAGCCGAGTAGCAAAATCATTTCCCTTCCATGGCTCGCACCCCCGCCACTTCTCTGATTCCGAGTAACAATGATTTATTCTCAACTATTTCATTATACAAGTTCCAAAAGGAACCGTCAACTATTTTTTAGATGATGAGCTGCTACCGCTTGTTTCAACACCGATATTTTGCAAATATTGGTTGAATGTTGATTTGAAGGCATCATCTTTGACCTTGATATTGGCATTGGTCATCGCTTTTGCAATAATGCTACGGATGTAGTTAGTATCTTGCTTACGACCGTCAACAATGATCTCTTTCAGACGTTTTTCGTATTTCTTCCAGTCAGAACCTTTTTCTGTCTTCTTGTTCAATTTGACAATATAGTAGCTAGCAGAATAGTTTTGACCAGCTGAAACTGTGATGACATCTGAAATTCCATTTTCATCCAACTTAAAGGCAGCTTCTTTGACTTGAGATGGAATATCTGCTGTTCCAGAATCGAACTTAACTTCGCCACCTTTGTCTTTTGTAGCAGTATCTGTCGAATTGTCTTTGGCGATTTGGGCAAAGTCTGCACCTTCAGCTTTAGCAGCTTCCAACACTTCTTTTGCTTTATCTTCAGAATCCAACTTAATAATTTGTGCTGTTACTTCTGGTGTGTAAGATTCAAAAGCCGCCTTGTAGTCTGACTCTTTGATATCTTTCTTAGCAGCTTGATTAACTGCATATTCCAACAACATATTGCTACGGATTTGTTTCTTGGCTGTTTCTTCCGTCAAGCCTTGTTGCGCCAAGTAAGCATCGAATTGGTTACCCAATTGTTTCTTTTGTTTAGCCAATTCTTTATCGACTTCTTTATCAGAAACTTTTGATCCATATTCTTTTTCAAAGACTTTATTGATGGTCATTTGGAAAAGAACTTGTTGAGCTCCTTGGTTTGTTTTGATTTCATCGTAGAAATCAGAAACTGTAATCGTGTCCCCTTTCATGGTCACGACATCTTTGTTTGTGCCATTGGCACATGCTGCTAGTGTTACGACTGATAGCAAGGTCACAGCACCTGCTACAAGTTTTTTCTTCATGAAAATTATTCTCCGTTCCTTTTTAAACTTCTTCTATTTTACCACAAATTAGAGAGAATACCTTAAATTTACCTAAAATGAGCTAGGATCTGGCAAAGTTACCGTCTCTGCATTTTTACGAATCATCAAAATACCATCTCCAAGTGGTACCATACTAGCGGTCAAATCTGGATGATTGAGAGTCGCATTAAAGAGGTTCTGAAGCCCTCGATAGATGGTTCGTTGCCCACGACGCACTTCCATGATGTCTTTGGCAACATCTCCCCCTTGGAAAATATCATCCAGTACCACGACTCCCCCAACCTCTAAGAGTTCGAGAATTCGTGGTAAAAAGACGATGTACTTAGACTTAGCAGAGTCCATGAAGACAAAGTCATAGGTCTCGGTTAAATCCTGCAAGACATCCACCGCATCCCCTTCAAGCAAGGTGATTTGCTTTCTTTGATCATACTTGGCTAGATTTTCCTTGGCAAAACCGATCATTTCCTCGTTTCGATCAATGGTGGTAATTTGCGCATTGGGAGCATGTTCCGCCATCAAGAGGGCCGAAAACCCAATGGCCGTCCCAATTTCAAGGATTTTCTTTGGTTGTAAGGCTTGCAAGAATAGTCTAAAGTAAGCGACCGTCTCCTGCGGAATGATGGGAATATTTTCCTTGCGCGCAAACTCTTCTAATTCCTTGAGGGCACCAGCTACCGGCTTTTGACGCGTCCGCATAAAGTCGACAATCTCATCCTTGACCACTGGCCGACGCATATTGTGGTTAGCATTTTTACTATAAGACTCCACCATCTTATGCAAGTCCTAATTTTTCTACAAGGGCTTCAAATTCATTTAGGCGTCGTTCAAAGACTGCAAAAGCTGCGTCCAAGTAGTCTTCTTTTTCCATATCCACACCTGCTTTGCGGATGACATTAAGTGGATAATCAGAGTTTCCAGCTTTCAGGTAATTGATATATTTATCACGGTCTTCTTGGGTTCCATGAACAATTTTTTCAGCTAGGGCTGAAGCTGCTGCAAAACCAGTTGAATATTGGAAAACGTAGTAGTTATAGTAGAAGTGAGGAATCCGAGCCCACTCATATTGGATCTCAGGGTTGTCTTCTTTTGAAAGACCATAGTATTTTTCATTGAGCTCTGCATAGAGGTTGTTCAAGAACTCACTCGTCAAAACCGTTCCTTCTTGGTCAGCCTTATGAATCGCATGCTCAAATTCAGCGAACTGAGTTTGACGAAAGACGGTTCCACGGAAGCCATCCAAGAAATGGTTGAGGATAGCAAAGCGGGTCTGATCATCTTCTACTTCTTCCAAGAGACGTTCTGTCAAGATATTTTCATTGGTCGTAGAGGCAATTTCAGCAAGGAAAATAGAGTAGTCCCCATAGACGTAGGGTTGATTTTCACGGGTATAGCTAGAATGCATACTGTGCCCAGTTTCATGAACCAAGGTGAAGAGATTATCCAGAGTATCTTGCCAGTTTAACAATATAAAGGCATTGGTATCATAAGAACCACCTGAATAGGCACCTGAGCGTTTTCCTTGGTTAACATGGACATCAATCCATCGTTCACTAAAGGCCCGTTTCACACGAGACAAATAATCATCACCCAAAACAGCCAAGACTTCTTCTGCTTTTGCCAATGATTCTTCATAGCTAAACTTGTAGTCTGTATCTGATAATGGGGTATACATATCGTACATCTTCAAGTCAGAGATTCCAAGAATTTTAGAACGCAACTGAATATAGCGCTGCAAGAGTGGCAAATGTTTGTTGACAGCGACTACCAAGCGTTCATAAACGCTTTCTGGTACAAAGTTTTCAGAAAGGGCTGCTTCACGAGCCGAAGAGAATTTGCGCACTTTGGCATTGAAGTTATGAACTTTCACATTGGTTTGCAAGGTTTTAGCATAGGTATGTTGATACTGTTCATAGACCTTGTAGAGACCTTCATAGGCTTCTTTACGGACCGCACGATCTTTTGATTCAACCAAAGAAATGTAATTGCCATGGGTCAATTGCACTTCTTCACCCTTGTCATCATGCACAGTTGGAAAAGCAATATCCGCATTGTCTAGGATTTCAAAGGTTTCGCCACCAGATGCAAAGATTTCTCCCGCTCCAGCAAGCAGCTCTTCTTCTTTGTGAGACAAGACATGTTCTTTTTTCTCAAGCAGACAATCAAAATAATGACCATATTGTTCCAAGGCTGGAACTTCACTCAAAAAGACCTTGTATTGCTCATCAGTAATGGCCATGAATTCAGGCTCATAGAAGGCAAAGGTTTCCCCTAATAAACTATAGAGTGCCATCCCTTTTGATTGGTACTCTTGGTATTTAGCCACTCGTGTATCTTGGTCATTTTTCATATGAGCATAAACGTAGACCTTCTCCAACCGGCGGCTCAATTCCAAATAAGCTTCAGTGGTGTCTAACAAGCTTTGTGCCGAATCCAATAAATGACCAGCATAGTGGCTGGCTGCTTTCATATCTGCAGCTAAGCTGGCTGCTTCATCTTCCCAGGCTTGATCTGTCACAAAAATCGTCGACAAATCCCACTGGTATTTTTCATCAATTTCATTACGTTGTTTTACCATTTCAATACATCCTCCAAAGTACTATTTTAGCATAAAAATAGTGTTTGGTGGGGAATTCCAACACAGAAAATTATCTTTTCTGCTGCCTATAAAAGCAGGGAGAATAAAGAGTTTGGACTGGCTTGATTCCTTGCTCCTTGTAATAAGTGAGAAATTGCTGGTAATAATCTTTGAGATCGCCCTCAATCTGAATCAAATGGTCTGAAACAATGGGACGACACATAGGATAAAAATAGTCTAGATCTTTCTCAAGTAAATGGTGTCCCTGCAAATAGAGTTGCTCCTGTAACTTCATCCACCTTGGCTGACGGTAGAATAGTTGCTGCCTTACGTAAGATAAAAAATGCCGATCCAACTCTACTGGTAGTTGCTGCAAGGGTTGCTTTAGATAAGGTGTCCGTAGCATTTCAAGCAAGGGCCCTTTCCCAAAAGAAAATACTTCTGTTTTATAATGCAGTCGTCCCCTTAGATCCTCATGAATGAGGTACTGCAACCGCACTTCTTTCTTTGCAAGATCCAGTTCCCAAAGATGAAATCCGCGATTTTGGCTAAAATAAAGAAAGCCAGCTTGTAAGTTGCTCAGTCTTTCCTTGAGCCACAGCTTTTTTCCCAACAACCAATAAACCTGATAGCCATGGGATCGATATGCATCGCTTCTCTCTTTTAATCGTTCCAAAGATAAGGAACTACACTGCACCTCCAAAGCTAACCTCTTATCCACAACCAAAAGATCCGCAATTTGCTGAAATTCTGGTAAATAATATTCGACTTCTGTTCTAGCTTCCTTGGATCCCCAGTCATAAAGACTGGCTTTTAATTCCAGGTGTTCCATGCTCTCAGCTTCATGATGGTAGGGACACTGTTGTAATTCTACATGGGCAAAATGAGCCCGTAAAACTAATCCATTTTTTAAGCGAACTTCACTATGACAAGCTAAGCAATAAAAAGGTCCTGCTGTCACAGGCGGAATCTCCTCCATACAATTCCAGCGCTCTTGATTTTTATCCATGGCAATAAACATAGCCCCACCTCCTCACTTATACCATTCGAAAAAAATAAGAAAAAGGCTGGAAATTTCCAACCCTTTTTTGCTATTATTCGTCAGAATCTGAATCTGAATCATCACTAGAATCATCAGCGACAGGAGATTTACTCAATTCTTTCTGCAAATCTTTCATTTCTTTACGAGTACTCTCCAACTCTTCTCGAGCATCTTTCAAGCTTTCGATCAGAGCTTCACGTTTTTCTTTAGGAACGACAGTGCTATCTGAACCGATGCTTTCCAAGCCCTCATTAAAGATTTCTTTTTGGTTTTCTAATTCTTGCTTCAAGGTGCTAATCGTTGCATCGTATTGCTCTTTTGCAGAACCTGTCACAGAAACACCTGCTTCTTCAGTAATAGATACCGATTGGTCCATTAATTTTGCAAACAACTTTTTGAAGTCTCCAACTGTTTTTGCCTTACTGATATTATCATCTGTTACAACACTTGAAGCAGATCCTTCTTCAGAATCTGTTGCCGTATTCTTACTTTTTGGAGTGCCAAAAAACTTACTGGTAACTTTTGAAGTTGTTTGACTATTGGAAGTTTCCTTCTTTATTTCTTACTTGTTTGAACAAGCAGCAAGCGAGACAAGAGTCAAAAGTACGGCAGTCGATAAGATCATTTTTTTCATTAAATGGTCTTCTTTATATTTATTTTACCTCATTCTACCATCGAATACTTTGATAGTCAAATTAATTACTAGTTCTTGATAATAGCAAAAAAATTGGACAGAACACGATGAAATCAGTGTTTCTGTCCAATTTCTCTGTAGCTAGTCGTACAATTCTAGCAAGTAAATTATTCTACATTGCCACCAAAAAGGCTGTGAAATCTTTCTTGGGGCATTTTTAAGACAAAGGTCATTACAAAAATGATTCCTACTACTCCTGCTAAAAAGAGGCTCATAAGTTGATAGCCGCCGTATTCTATAAAGTGTGCAGCCAGTGGTTGTAATAGAATCGTACCTAGGTAGCGCGCCCCCTGTACAATAGCCATAGCAAGAACTAAATCTTTTCCATTTACTTGTTGGGCGATAAATCGCAAGGATACCATAATCAAGACCATGCCCGTCGTATGCTTGGCTAAGAGTGTCAGGAGCACTTTTAAGAAGACAGGACTTGGAAGAGCATAGACGGCATATTGAGCGAAAAGAATCCCGATTGGAAGAGCGATCAAAACCCGTAAAGGCCAGTGGTCCATGAATCGATCGGAGAAAAAGATCAAAGGAGCTTCTACTACAACTGAGATAGCCACAACCGTTGAGGCAATATGAACCGGTAGACCACTATCCATCAGCAACTCAGGAATATAGGTGTGACCGATATTACCAACCCCTGAAGCCAATCCAATTAGAATAATAAAGAAGAGATAAGGACCGTTGTGAAGAAGAGGCCAAATAGAAACTGGCTCCTTTTCCTTTTCTATAACTGGCTCTTTTTCCTTCATTCGAACGGCACTCAGACAGAAAATACTTAGGACAATAGTGATTAAAACCGTATAATAGACTGCTTGGGGACTAAACTGATGATAGACCCACCCGGCTATTTGTACTCCAACTGAGTAGCCAATCGTTCCCCAAACGCGAATCTTCCCAAAAGCGTATGGACTTTGCGTTGCAAAAACTTCCATCATGGGAGCTGTTCCATTCAAACAGACTAGAACGATTCCATAAAAAGCTGTCAGCCAAAAGAGATTGGGAGCCCAAAGAAAACCTAAAACTCCACCTATGATAATGCTCAGACTGAGGGTTGTCATTTTTACGATTCCAAATCGTTCATTGATATACCCAAAGAAGGGTTGGGCTACCATGGATAAGAAAAAGGCAACCGATACCAAGGTCGACACTTGAGTTGCACTATAGTGCTTTCCCATCAAATAGACGGAAATGAGGGTCGTAAAGAGAGATGTGGACATAAAATAAAAACTATAGAGCAACATATAAGCCGAATAAGAATTTCGGAATTTTTTCATATAAATCCTTTCTAAAAATATCGGAATGAGACAACGACAAAACCCAACTGACAATCAGTTAGGTTTTATTTTATTCTTTATTATAGCGTTTTTGAGCCTCTTTTTTGCGTCTCTCACGACTTTGTTTTTCAATCGAGAGAATGATGACAAGAATGAGAATCGGAATCAAAATTAGGAAGTGATCCAGCGAAAGCCATTTACTTTGCTTAGCAGCTGTCTTTTTCCTACTTGCCGTTTCTTTGACAAGTTCTGGCTTGGCTCCTTCTTCGACCTTCATGACATCTCGGATTCCTTCAGACAAAGTATAGAGATCGTTATCCGCTGTCAAATACCCATCTTTTACTGCAAGGGTTGGTTCTTTAGCACCCTTTTTGACCGTTGCATAGAAGGGTTTTTCGAGTGTATAGGTCTTGCCGTCAATCTTCTGGACACCTGCATCCAACAATTTTTTATAGCCAAAATCTTTATAGGCTTTTTCGATCAAGGCATTCCCAAATGGGTGACGGTAGTATTCCCCATCTTGGTCTGCCCAATCTCCTACGCCCATAATGACAGCAATTAAACGCTGATTGCCCCGTTTGATGGTTGCAATATAATTGAAGGCTCCACGAGGGCTTGATCCCGTTTTCAAACCATCCACACCTTTTAAGGCATACTTGGCTCCTGGCAATGAATAATTGTAGGTATCAAAGGTTTCCTCATACGGAGTTCCTTTTTTGACCGTGACTTGTGCTTGATTGGTATAGGTTAAAATATCTGGGTATTGATTGATGAAATGATAGACCAAAATTCCCAAATCACGCGCAGTTGTCTGGTTAGCCGCATCATTTGGATAATTATTTACCTGATAGTAGCCTTGCAAGGTGGAGATGGCCGCCCCACTCGGGTTATTCCAGACCGTATTAGTCATCCCTAATTCCTTAGCCTTGGCATTCATGCGCTCGATAAAGGCGTCTGGATCATTGTTGGACATAAGATTGGCCAACATGAGGGTCGATACATTTGAGGATGGAACCACTGTCATGGTAATTAACTCAGGAATTGTGTAGTCCACTCCAGCAACAATATTATTATTGGAGATCTCATAGATCTTTCCGATCGCTTGGTCTGAAGCGGTCGCCTTGATCACTGTATCCTTACTGATCTTGCCATTTGCCATATCTTCAAACAAAAGATAGAGCGTCATGAGCTTACTCATGCTGGCCGGATCTCTGACTTCATCAATATTGTCTTTCCAAAGAACATTTCCCGTATTGCCGTCAATAATGAGCGAAGAATGCGGACGGTTAATGGCCTGGACATTGTCATTTGGATACATCTTTTGCGCCATATCCACCAATTCATCCGCACTCGCTAGAATTGGCTGGCATAAGAGACTCAAAAGGAGGCAAATATGGATCAAATATTTTTTTATCATAAACTTTTCCTTTATTACAGACTAATCAGCTAGAGACTGAAATAAGCTTCTAGCCCTCACGCCCTTTCCTCTTGTCTCCCAGTAGATGAAAAGAGCTAATCACAGCAGATAATTATTTGTATTGTACCATACTTTGAAGCAGAAAAAAACCTATCTGACCCGAATAAATCGGCGATAGGTCCTGTTTTTTAACGACTTAACAAGCTCAAAGCTTCCTTATCCGCAATAATGGTTACATTTGGATGTCCTTGAAGGGCACTAGCTGGCACTTTTTCTGTCCTTTCACCTTCTACCGTACCTTTGATCGCTTGGGCTTTCGATTCCCCATAGGCAAACAAGACAATTGATTTGGCAGCTAAGATATTGGCAATCCCCATCGAAATGGCTTGAGTTGGTACATCTTCGATCTTATCAAAGAAACGAGAATTGGCCTCAATCGTAGAGGCATCCAACTGAACTAAGTGGGTCTGACTATCAAAGGATGTTCCTGGCTCATTAAAACCGATATGCCCATTGCGCCCAATACCCAAGATTTGAAGGTCCACTGGATGGTCTTTGAGTATTTTGTTATAACGGATTACTTCCTGATCGGCAGATTCTTCTACACCTGATGGGAGATAACTTTCTTTGAATGGTTTGGCATCAAAGAGATGTTTCTCCATGAAATACCGATAAGATTGAGGATCATCTCCCGTCAGCCCTACGTATTCATCTAAGTTAACACTGATTAGGTTAGACAGATCCAAATCACTTTCACGAATTTGTTTATAAAACTCAAGGGGACTACTCCCAGTCGCAAGACCTAAGGTTTGAGCACCTTCCTTTAAGGATTCTTTCAATATATCAAAGGCAACTTTTCCACCCTCAATTTGGTCCTTTACTTCAATAATTTTCATTGGATAGACCTCCTGTTTCTCTATACTTTTATTATATGGTATAGACCAATTTTTGTCAAGTGAAACCGCTATCTTTTTCTGGCATTTTTTTCATTTTCAAGTCGATTCGTGATATAATGAAAGGTATGATTGTATCACTATTATTCATCATTTTTTTGATCGGACTCCTTGTCTTTCTCTTATCTTTTTTGATTCACCAAAGAAAGATTCTCAAGGTCCTGATCTTTTTGATGGGAATCTGCCTGATGCTCTTAGCTATCGGGACAGCCATCTATTTACTCACAAATTTATTATAAAAGGAGCGCAAATGAATACCAACGACTTTGACTTTGATTTGCCTGAAGAACTGATTGCCCAAACCCCTCTTGAAAAACGAGATGCCTCTAAACTCTTGATCCTGGATCGAAAAACAGGGCAATTTCAAGACCGTCATTTTGATGCCATTTTGGATGAATTGGAGCCAGGAGATGCTCTTGTCATGAACAATACGCGCGTTCTACCTGCTCGTCTTCATGGAGTCAAACCAGAAACAGGTGGTCACGTCGAATTCCTTCTCCTTAAAAACACTCAAGATGACTGTTGGGAAGTCTTGGCAAAACCTGCAAAACGCTTAAAGGTAGGTGCCACAGTCAGCTTTGGAGATGGTCGCTTGACCGCAACCGTCGAAGAAGAATTGGAGCACGGAGGTCGCATCGTTCGCTTCCACTATCAAGGGATCTTCTTAGAAGTTCTAGAAAGCCTTGGTGAAATGCCACTTCCTCCCTATATTCACGAAAAGCTTGCTGACCGCGAACGCTACCAAACCGTTTACGCCAAAGAAAACGGTTCTGCTGCAGCCCCAACAGCAGGTCTACATTTCACCCAAGAATTGCTCCAAAAGATTGAAGCAAAGGGTGTTCATCTTGTTTACTTGACTCTTCATGTGGGGCTTGGTACCTTCCGTCCAGTATCAGTGGACAATCTCGAAGACCATGAGATGCACTCTGAATTTTACCAACTTTCAGAAGAGGCTGCTGCGACCCTTCGGCAAGTAAAAGCTGCAGGGAAACGCATCGTAGCTGTTGGAACGACTTCTATTCGAACCCTTGAAACGATTGGAAACAAATTTGATGGAGATATCCAAGCCGATTCAGGTTGGACCAATATCTTTATCAAACCAGGATATGAATGGAAAGTCGTCGATGCCTTTTCAACTAACTTCCACCTTCCAAAATCAACACTGGTCATGTTGGTTTCTGCCTTTGCTGGCCGTGAATTAACCCTGGAAGCCTATCACCATGCTATTCAGGAACGGTACCGCTTCTTCAGTTTTGGGGATGCTATGTTCATCAAGTAAAGGAGTCCCTCATGAATAAAATTGAAAGCCGCCACCGCTTGATCCGCTCGATTATTTCTGAGCGTAGGATTCATACCCAACAAGAACTTCAAGAAGCCTTAGAAGCCAATGGTGTTCTCGTTACCCAGTCCACCCTTTCACGGGATGTCAAATCCTTGAATTTGGTGAAAATCAACGAAGGGGATAGTTCCTACTATGCCATGAACACCATCGCTCCTTCCCGTTGGGAAAAGCGCCTGCGAATGTATATGGAAGACGCCTTAGTCATGTTGCGGCCCGTTCAAAACCAGGTCATTGTAAAAACTCTTCCAGGACTCGCTCAATCATTTGGAGCTATCTTAGATGCACTGGAACTCCAAGAAATCGTAGCCACCATCTGTGGAGATGATGTCTGTTTGATCATCTGCGAAGACAACCAAGGAGCTTTAGATTGTTTTGAAAAATTAAAAGAATTCACTCCCCCCTTCTTCTTTAGTAAATAAAAAGTTTGGAAACCAAGTTTCCAAACTTTTTATGTTGTCGCTAAGCGCTGAATAGCTTCTCGATAGATTTCCATTGCATCGTAGAGATCTTCAATTTTTGCCCGTTCATTGGCCTGGTGCTCAGTCTGCTCTGCACCTGGGAAAAGAGCCCCAAAAGCGACACAATTTTCCATGGTACGCGCAAATGTTGCACCACCAGAAGACATAGCTGGCGTCCTATCCCCAGTTTCTTCCTGATAGACTGCCATCAAAGAGCTGACTAAAGGACTATCCAAAGGAACATATAAAGGAGCCAAATAATCAAACTCTTCATATTCCAACTGATAGCTAGCTGCAATTTCTTGCAAACGAGCCACTAAGACATCCTTGTCTGCTAAGACGGGGATCCGAATATCAATTCCGATTCCCGATTGCTCTTGATCGATCACAAGGGTCGCAAGATTGAAGGAAAGATCCCCACTTGGTTCATCTGTAATTCTGCCAAATAGAGCCTCTCCCGTTGCATCCTCACCAACAGCATCTGCAATAAAGAGCAAGGCTGGATGGGGTTGGATGAGGGACAGACTTTCCGCTAAACCAACAATAGCATTCACTCCTTCGGCTGCATCTTTAGAGTGCTTGGAAACACCCATAACCGTTACAGAATCTGCTGTTTGGCTATACTGAACCCCACTTTGATCCAAAACAGGAAGCAATTCTTCTAAACGATGACCTGCATAGGTCGCCTTATCTGGAACAACATTGAGGGCCTGTCCAGCCTGTAAAGGAAGATCATCCCAACCTGAACCATGCAATTTCACTTGTAACAAGCCTTTTTCAGCATAGGTTAAGGGGAAAGAGGAATCTGGTGCAAAGCCAAGATCTGCTTGTTCTTCAATTTGATTGTAGCGGTTCATACAGCGCCACAAGGTTTCTTCATCCGTCCCAAAGATAAAGCGGATTCGTTTGGTAAACTGGATTCCATCATCCAGCAAACTCTTAACTGCATAGAGAGCAGCGAGTGACGGCCCCTTATCATCCTGCACACCACGACCTACCAAATAATCACCGACAACGGTCGCTTCAAAGGGTGGCGTTTGCCAATCTTTTAGATCACCGGCTGGAACAACATCCAAGTGACAAAGAACGGCCAGGAGTTCTTCCCCCTGACCGATCTCTGCATATCCATAGTATCCTTCAGGATCTATATAAGTTTGAAAACCTAATTCTTGAGCAAGCTCTAAGGTTTTTTCTAGGACATCTTGGATAGCTTGTCCAAACGGTGTTCCATTTTCCCCTTCATTCAATACAGAAGGGTAAGAAATGATGGTTTGAAGAGAGTTTAAAAACTGCTCTTTCACATCGTCCTTAATTCTTTTTTTCATGAAACACCTACTTTATTCTATTGCAAGAATGGAACCATAGTTCCGAGTAGAAGAAGGGCAATGGTGATCACAACAATCGCTACGACCAATTTACCCATAAATTTCCACCATGCACTCAAGTCAACACGTCCAAGAGCAAGAGCTCCCATTACGATACCTGAAGTTGGTGCGATCAAGTTCAAGACACCAGATGCAGATTGGTAAGCTGTGACAATCAAGCTACCTGGTACATTGACGAATTTACCAAGAGGTGCCATGATACCCATTGTTGCGCTGGCAAGACCAGATGATGATGGGATCAAGAATGACATTGGCAAGTAGAAAATGTAAGTCAAGACAATGAACAATTGAGATGAAAGACCTTTCAGTCCTTCTTCACCCCAGTGAAGAATTGTTGCAGTGATCATACCGTCGTTCATGATGACTTGGATACCACGTGCTACTGCTACGATAAGGGCAACACTCAAGAGGTCTGCTGCACCATTCATGAAGGATGAAATAATTTTATCTTCTTTCAAACCATAAATGATACCAACAAGAATTCCCATGAAGGCAAAGAGCATAGCTGTTTGAGGGAAGTACCATGTACCAAGAGCATCTGTGTTACCGATCAATTGACCAAGTACTGGAACTTTATGAAGAGACTCGTTAAAGTTTTCAAAGAATGTAATACCCAAATCTTTGAATGGGATAAATCCAGCAACCATGATGACGAATGTTGAAATGAAGACGAGCAAGACACGTTTTTGTTTCTTGTTCATTTGTGAAGGAATTTCTTCGCCACCTTCTACGTTGAAGTGTTTCAAATCTTCTTCACGAGTTGCATATGTAAGAGATGCTGTAGGATCTTTTTGGATCTTATCAGCATAACGATATACATAGTAGGTGCTAAGGGCTGTCAAGACAATCCAGAAGATGACACGGAGCAAGAGACCTGAAGCACTTGAGATACCCGCAGTATCAGAAGCGATAACTGTCGCAAATGGGTTCAATGTTGACGCCAAACATCCGATTTGTGAGCCTAAGAGAATAATGGCTACCCCTGTCAAGCTGTCAAAACCAACAGACATCATAACAGGTACAAGAAGTGGATAGAAAGCCATTGTTTCTTCACCCATCCCATAAGTTGTACCACCTAGGGCAAACAAAGGCATCAAGATCAAGATCAACATTTTTTCGCGACCTTTGTATTTACGAACGATAGAAGCAATCCCTACATCGAGGGTACCTGTTTCGTTCACAACTCCAAGGAAACCACCAACCATCAAGATGAAGAAAGCTACGTCAATCGCTGCATTGGTTGGTGCTTTACCAAGCATGGCATTGATTGGGGCCATCAAAACATCCCAAATCCCTTGAGGATTTTGTTTCACAGATTCATAACTACCTGCGATAATGGCACCAGCTTTATCAACTTTGTATTGACCAGCTGGAATGATCCAAGTTAACACTGCCATAATAGCAATGATGATCAACAATACGGAAAAAGATGAAGGCATCTTAAATCCTTTTTTCGTTTTTTCACTCATTTGTCTTCCTCCTAACGCAACAAAGTGTGAGTGAGATTTTACAAGAACATCTTGTAAAACGCTTACCGATAGGTTTATTCTATCATAATAAGTTTCAAAACACTAGTTTTTTCCTAATATTTCATTAGTCTTTTTGAATAATTGTTCCACTTTCAGACTCAACCAAAGCGCCAAGGTTTTCAAGTGACGTAATAACTGCTTTTCCTTCTGGACGACCATTTACAAAGGCAATGGCAGCTTCCACTTTAGGAAGCATACTTCCTGGCGCAAATTGGTCTTGTTTGATATATTCTTCCAATTGAGCCACATTCACATGCTCCAATTTCGCTTGGTCTGGTTTGTTGTAGTTCACAAAGACATAATCGACACCAGTCAAGACAATGAAGAGATCTGCTTCTACTAATTCAGCCAAACGTTGAGATGCGAAGTCTTTATCGATAACAGCTTCAACACCAGTCAAGCTACCATCTGCTTCTTTCACAACCGGGATACCGCCACCACCTGCAGCTACAACGACTTGACCGTCGTTCAACAAAGTACGAATGGTATTGATTTCTTTGATATCCACTGGTTTTGGTGAAGCCACAACTTTACGCCAGCCACGACCAGCATCTTCCTTAAAGGTTGCTCCTGATTTTTCAGCTTCTGCTTTTGCTTCTTCTTCTGAGTAGAATGGACCAATTGGTTTGCTAAGGTTAACAAAAGCTGGGTCGTTCTTATCCACAACGACTTGTGTCACAACAGAAGCCACATCTTTTTCAATTCCTTCTTCAAGAAGAGCATTTTGAAGAGCATTTTGGAGCCAGTAGCCAATGCTTCCTTCGGTCATAGCCACTAATGAATCAAGTGGGAAAGCTGGGTTCTTTTCAGAATTTGCAGCTAAGTGTTGAAGCAAGAGGTTCCCTACTTGAGGACCATTTCCGTGAGTGATGATCAAGTCATCCCCATTTTTGATTAATTTGACTAAGTGTTTAGCTGTTTCTACAAGTGCTTCTTGTTGAGCTTGTGCAGAAGGATCAGATGAGAGAATAGCATTTCCTCCCAAAGCAACGACGATTTTTCTTGACATACGTTTTCTCTTTCTATAAAAAATAGGAGCAGGACTAAAGCTAGCAGTCCAGCCCCTATAGCTGTTGGTATACGGTTAAAAAGTCTTAAACTTTTGGAATGTATAAGTTACCAAGAGTTGCTGCCATAACCGCTTTGATGGTATGCATACGGTTTTCAGCTTGGTCAAAGTGACGAGCATATTTGCTGCGGAACACTTCGTCAGTAACTTCCATTTCTTCTACGCCGAATTTTTCAGCAACATCTTTACCATAAACAGTGTTTGTGTCGTGGAAAGCTGGCAAGCAGTGCAAGAAGATCAAGTCTTCATTATCAGCTTTCTTAACCAATTCCATGTTTACTTGGTAAGGTTTCAAAAGGGCAACGCGTTCTGCAAATTTGTCTTCTTCACCCATAGATACCCAAACGTCAGTGTAAAGCACATCTGCACCTTTCACAGCTTCGTCAGCATCTTCAGTGATCAAGATATGAGCGCCACTTTCTTTTGCAAATCCTTCTGCCAATTCAACGATTTCTTTTTCTGGGAAGAGTTCTTTTGGTGAGAAGATGTGTACGTTCACACCAAGGATAGCACCTGTTACAAGAAGGCTGTTCGCAACGTTGTTACGTCCATCACCACAGTATACAAGTGTCAAGCCTTCCAAACGTCCAAAGTTTTCTTGAACTGTCAAGTAGTCTGCAAGCATTTGAGTTGGGTGCCATTCGTCAGTCAAACCATTCCATACTGGAACACCTGAGAATTCAGCCAATTCTTCAACCATGCGTTGGCTGAAACCACGGAATTCGATACCATCAAACATACGTCCAAGAACTTTAGCAGTATCTTCTGTAGATTCTTTTTTACCAAGTTGGATGTCGTTTGCACCTAGGTATTCTGGGTGAGCACCAAGGTCGATAGCTGCTGTAGTGAAGGCAGCACGAGTACGAGTTGAAGTTTTTTCAAACAAAAGCGCAATGTTTTTACCAGCAAGATAGTGGTGTTCAATGTTGCGTTTTTTAAGATCTTTCAAGTGAGCTGAAAGTCCGATGAGGTATTCTAACTCTGCACGTGTAAAGTCTTTTTCTGCCAAGAAGCTACGTCCTTGGAACACTGAATTTGTCATTCTAATTATCTCCTATTTTCTTTCTAGTATTGATCAGTAAAAAGGAAGAGCTGATCTCCAAAGACCAGCTCTCGGTCTTCTCTATTAGATTTCTTCACGTTCAAATGGCATTGACATACAACGAGGTCCACCACGACCGCGAACCAATTCACTTCCGCGGATCTTAATCAAACGAAGTCCGTATTCTTCTAATTTCTTGTTGGTAACAGTGTTACGGTCGTATACAACTACCACACCAGGTGCGATAGTAAGAGTATTTGAACCGTCGTTCCATTGTTCACGAGCAGCGGCAACCGCATTGCCATCACCACAAGGGATCAATGTAACTTTTTCAACACCAAGATTTTCAGCAAGCAATTCAGCCAAATCACCTTTTTCTTCAACAATCTTCAATGCTTCATTTTCATAGGTTACAGAGAAGACACGAAGGTTGCCTTGGATTTCTGGGTGGATTGTGAATTTATCGTAGTCCACCATTGTAAATACTGTATCCAAGTGCATGAATTTACGGTTGTTCGCAAATTCGAAGGCCAATACTTTCTTGAAGCCGACGTTCTTCTTGAAGATGTTTACCAACAATTTTTCGATTGATGCAGCATCTGTACGTTGTGAGATACCAACTGCCAAGACATCTTTAGAAAGGACCAATTCGTCCCCACCTTCGATACGAGTATCTTCTTCACGGTTGTAGACAAGTTCTACATTTCCACCGTAAACTGGGTGGTATTTGAAGATATATTTACCATACAACGTTTCACGGTTACGTGTATCTGCGTACATGTGGTTCAATGATACAGCATTACCCATAGTAGCAAATGGGTCACGTGTGAAGTACAAGTTTGGCATTGGATCAATCGCAAATGGGTAGTCAGATTCAACAAGATCTGTCAAGCCTTTGTCAGCTTCTGGAATTTCTGGAAGCTCAGCTTTTTGGAAACCTGCCATTGTTTTTTCAACCAATTCTTGGTTGTCTTCAATACCACGAAGGATTTCGCGAATAGCATTTTTAGTTTGGCGTCCACGAATGTTTGCTTCATCAAGATATTCTTCGATAAATTGTTCGCGAATTTCTGGAGTAGTCAATGACTCAGCTGCCAATTTTTCAAGATAAAGTACTTCAACCCCTTCATTACGAAGCGCTTGAGCAAAATTATCGTGTTCTTTTTGAGCATCTTCCAAGAATGGAATATCATCAAAAAGAAGACGCTCTAGATAGTCAGGCATCAAGTTTTCCAACTCTTTACCTGGACGGTGCAACATTACTTTTTTCAGTTTCCCAATTTCTGAGAAAACATGAATTGGTTTAGTTGACATCTGTCATCCTCCTTTTTTCTTTGAGCTTGTTCACAAGCTTTATTACAATTGTTATTATAGCCTATGCTGGTACCGCTTTCACAAAGAATTCTGCTTTTTAAACGCCAATTATTTGGCATTTTTTTGAATCCTTCCTATTTTTTAGTTAATATGAAGCGTTTTCTTTGCATATTTTGTCTTTTATATTGTTTTTATGAATATATATTTTTTTACAAAAATAAAAAGATCAACAAAATTAGTTGATCTCTTCAAAACTCCTTAGAAAGTAAGCTGTATCTAGAAAGGTTAATTGTTTTCTCTCATACTGTATCTTATGAGAATCGATGAGTTTCTTTAAAACTTGATTGACGGTTTCTCGGGTTGTGGCCGCTAATTTGGCCATTTCCTTCATACTAACCGGAAATGGAAGTTGATTTCCTAAACTTTCATAGTCCTTGCACAAGATAGCTAAAGATTGAACCACACGCTCACTGGCACTGGCAGTCACGACATTACGTAGACGCAACTCTTGAAATTCTAAAATTGATGAGAGCTTTCTCGTAATGAAGAGCAACTGCTCCTTACTCTCTTGGGCATATAATTCATAGAGGTTGACGGGGATAACGAAACAACGCAAATCCGTCACCGCACTAGCTGTATAATGATAGCACTCATCCTGAAACATCCCACCATAAGGGAATAGGGCTCCTTTCTTGATATAATCCATATAGGAAAATTGATCAGACGAATCGAATTGCTCAATGCGAGCAAAGCCTTTTGCAAGAAGAAAAATGCGATCCCGCTTATCTCCTGCATAAAATAAAATTTGTCCTTTTTGGATATCCCTAGCATGAATTTCAACAGCTAATTTATCAAATAGCTCCACTGGCAACGCAGAGAAGGCTGGATGCGAGCGGACCAACTGGTAATCTTCCTTTGTAATCATGTCTATACTTCCTATTATTACTATTAATTAGTATAACATACTTTTTGATAGAAGAGGGAAAGAAGCCTCTTTAAAACAGAAAAGTATTTCGAAATACCAAGTAAATTTTATGCTACTATGATAGAAGAAAAGAGAGTGGGACAGAAATCGGTCATTCGTTAGAATGCGATTTCGTCGTCCCACCTCCGCACAGCTTCAACAGTCTGGGAGACTGTTGAAGGTTGCAGATAAAGGAAACATAGTTTCCGTCAACATAGGGCATCTTTGAAGCTTAAAAAGCGAACAAAGACTTAGGATACTTGCTTCGCAAGTTCTATCCGCCACCTCAAAGCAGTGCTTTGAGCACTCAACCACTGCGTCTTGCTCGACAATCTAAAAATAATTGAGAGGCTAGGACTTTTGTCCCAGCCTCTTCCATCGATTATTCATTCATATTCACACGATGCCATTCATTAATAACATAAGCCAACTGACCCAATTGATAAAGACCAACACCACTGATTTCAGAACTTTCTGGGGTCGTTCCACCCAGTCCTGCAGTATAGATGGCAACCAAATAAGGGGTCGATTCACGGACAATGGCATCCACATTGAGCGCTTCCGCAACATAGCCCGGTTTTTGTTGAATCACCAAATCTGGCAAGAATTTCTTATAATATTCACCCGGGAAAGATTCCCCAATCAATTCCAGCAAATCTGCATATTTTTCTTGATGATTCCAAAGATATTCTAACACATGGATGTAATAATCCGTTGTTGTTTTATTATCTTCACTAAATGTCTTTACTTCTGGTGAACGCGATTGACCATAACGACTAAATAATTTGCGTGCTTGATCCATACCCCCCAAACGATCTGCTAGGGCATAGGCTGGCGTATTTTCAGAATACACCAGTGAATAGCGTTGCATGTCAGGGATAGACATAGCTCCATCAAAGGCTGCAACGTAATTGTCATGTTCTCCTACATATTCATAGTAGGTATTGGTAATATCAAATCGATCTGTTAAATTTAGTTTGCCCTTTGCGACCTCATCTACCACCAACATGTTCAAGGGTAGCTTATAGGTACTACCTGCCGTCATTGGTTGAAGATCATTCATGGCAAATTGCTCTCCAGTAATGGCATTGCGATACGTGAAGGCAACTTGTGACGGATCAATTCCACTTTCCGCTAGGAAGTCTTGGACAACCTCTACCAAACCCTTATTCGCATAATCATAGACAAGGCCATAAGCGCTCATCGTTTCCATGTCTGCATCTACTACTGCTTGCTTGGCTTCAGGAGATTTGACACGTGGTTTTTTCGTCTCAGGCGTAGACTTTTCTATATCTTGTTCTTTTGCTTCTTTTGTTTTCTTTGCTTTTTTTTCAATTGCTGATGCTGTCGGTTGCGTAATATGCAAGTAGCCCAGTGCGCTTGTTCCCACTAAGCACAATAAAATACTGATCGCAATCATGATCGAGCGTAGATTAAAATATTTTTTCATACGAGATTAATTATAAAAGATTCTACTGAAAATAACAAGAATTATCAGAAATAGAAAACGATTTCTTTTTTAAAAGTTTATTTCTTTTTATCAAAGGCTTATTTTCGTTTAAAGGAGCCCATAATTAGCTTAGTGATCTCACGCGCAATCGTCCGGAATAAGGAACTCAAGAAGGAATCTTTTGCCTTTTCAAGACTAGATTTTCTTGGACGACCTGGACTACGTTTTTGAGCTGCCTTATCTGCTGTAGCCTGTTCTTTTTCTGCTTCTTTTTGCTCTCCTTCTTGTGCCTCCTTGCTTGCTTTAGCTGCTAATTTTTCATAGGCAGATTCCCGATCAATCGTCGTCGCATACTTTTGATGGAAAGGCGATGTCGTGATCAAGGCCAATTGCTCACTCTCATTTAAGAGGTCAAAACTCGATTGAGGAGAGAGAATATAAGCACGCTCAACTACACTAGGTTGCCCATTCTCATTCAGGAAAGAAACCAAGGCTTCCCCTGTCCCTAATTCTGTGATCACTGTTTCTGTATCAAAGTCTGGATTCGGACGAAAACTTTGGGCAGCTACCTTGATGGCCTTCATTTCTTTTGGTGTATAAGCTCGAAGTGCATGCTGGACACGATTTCCAAGCTGTGCCAAAACAGATTCTGGAAGATCTTGAGGATTTTGGGTAATAAAGTAGATTCCTACCCCTTTTGAACGAATCAAGCGAACCACTTGCTCAACTTTCTCAAGAAAAAGCTTGCTTGCATCTTTAAAAAGGAGATGGGCCTCGTCAAAGAAGAAGACCAATTTAGGTTTTTCAGGATCCCCAACCTCTGGAAGTGTTTCAAAGAGACGAGACAACATCCAAATCAAAAAGGTTGAATACAATTTTGGTGAATGAAAGAGTTTGGTAGCCGAAAGAATATTGATATACCCACGACCAGAACCATCGACTTGCATAAAGTCATTCAAATCAAGCGCGGGCTCACCGAAAAACTGATCTGCTCCCTCTTCTTCCAGAACCAAGAGACTTCTTTGGATAGCTCCAACAGATTGCTTGGTGATATTTCCATATTGAGCCGAATAGTCTGAGCTGTGTTCATAGACTTCCTTTAACAGGCTCTGTAGGTCTTTCAAATCAATCAAGGGCCAATTTTTCTCTTGCGCCACTTTAAAGACAATTGTGAGAATTCCTGATTGGGTTTCATTCAAATCAAGCAAACGAGAAAGGAGTAAGGAACCCATTCCTTCAACAGTGGCACGAACAGGGTGACCTGCTTGTCCAAAGACATCCCATAATCGTACTGGGAAAGCTTGTGGCTCAAAAGGATCTGTGATACCAAGAAGCTTGTAGCGTTCTTCCAATTTTGGCGTCCATTGCCCGGCTTTGGCTAAGCCTGATAAATCTCCCTTGATATCGGCTAGAAAGACCGGAATGCCTTCTTTACTTAATTTCTCTGTTAAAACTTTGAGGGTAACGGTTTTCCCTGTCCCTGTCGCTCCTGCAATCAATCCATGGCGATTCAGCATCCGTAAGTAGATAGGCGTCTCAACCGCTCCTTTGGTAATGGTGATAGTCGTCATTTCATTTCTCCCTAGACTTTTCTTTTGTCTTCCTTTTCTTAGCCCCCAAAATAGGCTCAGACAAGCAAGACACACACTTCTTCTAGTGTATCATTTTCCTGTCCAAACGCAAGAAATTCTACTCCGATTTTCCGGATACAAACAAAAAAATCTATAAGAGCCAATTGTCGCTCTTATAGATTCCTTTATTTTATTATTTTGCTGCTGCAAACAAGTCATTAACTTTATTCCAGTTGATCACTGAGAAGAAAGCTTTGATGTAGTCAGGACGTACGTTACGGTATTTCACGTAGTAGGCATGTTCCCAAACATCCAAACCAAGGATTGGTGTTTTACCTTCAGAGATTGGTGTATCTTGGTTTGCTGTTGAAGTGACTTCAAGTTTACCTTCTTTGTTGACAACCAACCATGCCCAGCCAGAACCAAAACGTGTCGTTGCCGCTGCTGTGAAGGCTGCTTTGAAGTCTTCAAATGAACCAAATGTGGCATCAATAGCTGCAGTAAGTTCTGCTGAAGGAGCTGTTTGTTCTGGAGTCATCAATTCCCAGAAAAGAGCGTGGTTCAAATGACCACCACCATTGTTGATCACAGCTTGGCGAATGTCAGCTGGAATGGATTCAACATTAGCTAACAAGCTTTCAAGATCTTCTCCAATTTCAGGATGTTTTTCAAGAGCTGCATTCACATTGTTTACATATGTTTGATGGTGTTTATCATGGTGCAAATGCATGGTTTCTTCATCGATATAAGGTTCCAATGCATCATAAGCATATGGTAATTCTGGTAAAATGATAGCCATTTTATGGTCCTCTTTTCTTTATTACTGATTTGATAATAACGCAAACAGCTAAATTATTCAACTAATCTGCTTGCAATTTCATTCATGTTTAGACGCTATTTGCCACTTTTAAAAGTGCCAAATCAAATAAGTAGTCTTTATCATACGTTCCACTTTTAATTGCATAATCCGTCTCGATGAAGGTCATCATGGCCTGTTTCAAAAAGGACAGGGAAAGCTTGCGGCTATCCCGTAAGGCAAACTTCACCTGATATGGATTGATCTTGCGTCCTGACAACTCCGACAAGCTCGCTACGATTTGGCTTTCGGATTGGCCTCCTTCTGAGAAAATTTTAACTTGAGAAAACATTCGGAATTGCCCCAACAAAATAGCGATCAATTTTATTTCATCTTCTCCTTGTAAACGGAGATCCTTCACCAAATTCCGGGCTTGATCGATTTGGCGTTTGAGAATCATCTGTGTCAGATCAAAAATATTATCTTGCAAGGACTTTGGAACAACCTCCTCGATATCTTCAAGGGTAATCTGACCATCTTCTTTATAGGCCTGCAATAGTGTAAGATTCTTCTGTAACTCTCCAAAATCATAGCCAGATTTTAAGAGTAGTTGATCCAAGGAATCGCCCAAAAACTGCAAGCCCAATTCTTGTGCTTGACTTGCAAAATAGCGCTTTACCTCTTGCTCTTTAGGAGTTGTCGCTTCAATGATTTTGGCATCCCGTTTTAGGAGTTTAACCAAGCGACGCTTACTATCTAATTTTCCTTCTGCAAATATCAGCAAACGGTTCGATTCAGAAGGGTTTTCCAGATAGGTTTCAAATTGCTTCAGGTCGTCATCTGTTAAGTTACGCTTTTTGGCAGTAGTCAGATCCAATAAGTGGTCTAAAATCACAATTTTTTCATCAGCGAAAAAGGGAAGACTGACCAAATCCAGCTCTACCTCAGCATAGGAGGCTTCCTTCATATCAAAATAAGAATAATTCAAATCTGAGGGATCATAGCCTATTTTTTTTAAAATGTCTTTTTTTAACCATTCAAATTGACCTACATCCTCCCCTGACAAGACAAGAATAGGAGGCAGAGTTTGAACCGTCAGATGTTTAGTGTCGGTAATTGCTTGCATGAATCTCTCTTATCTCTATCAGTTTAGTGGATTTCGTGTTCAGCAGCCATTTTTTGTTCCAATGGTGGTTTTTCATTGGACAAATCAGGTGCTGCTACAAAATGAGGGATCTGCTCAAACGAGTTGCCACCAAAGTTCCCCCCTGTTGCTGTGACCTGTGGTTCAGAAGTTACTCCCATAGGAGTTTCTACTGGTTGTGGGAAGGTATTTTTTCCTGGAAGCATCAGGAGAATCAGGAGAGAAACAACTGTAATCACCCAAAGAAATAGGAAAATATCTAGACCTGTCAACAAATAGAACAAGACCGGACCAAGGTTTAAAAAGATCCAAGACCAATGGATCCCAGCATCCCGCAAGCGACGCACACAAATAGCTTGACTGGGTACCAAAATGAGGAAGTAAAAGAATGCTAAGAAAGCGAGCGCCCATAAACCTGTCTTAGAATGAACAGTTGAAAAATTGAGCGTTTCTTGAACATTTTGATGGGATAAAGAGGCCACGATGTAAAAAACCCAAAGAGGCAAAGAAATCAGGGAATTCCAGAAAAAAGCTAGCCAAAAATGGGCCCGACTGGTCTTACTTGAAAAATCTGCATACTGTATCCAAAATTGCTTAAATGCGTTCATACGATTCTACCTTTTCATTGATTTCACTTTCTATAATAGCAATTTTCAGCATAGAAAGCAAACCTCTCCTCATCTCTAGCGAACTGTTTCCACCCTCCAATGGTCCCATCCAATCAAGCGGATCGCTCCCCTTTCATCGGTACGAAGATAAGAAATGGATCGTTCCTCTAGACGATCGAGCAATTCTTTATGAGGATGCTGGTAGCGATTTTTCTTTCCAACAGAGATCAAGGCCAATTGAGGATGTAACTGGTCTAAAAATACATCACTAGAGGAACCTTTAGATCCATGATGGCCTACTTTCAAGACATCCACTTGTAATTGTGGATAGTTTCCCAATAGTTTTTTCTCTCCAGCCTCTTCCAGATCACCTGTGAACAAAAATCGTTTCTGATAGAACTGTCCATAGAGGACAATCGAATCATCATTTTTACCATCCCCCACTTCATCAGGGGATAAGACTTCTAGATGATGATCAAAAATAGGAAGTTGATCCCCTCTCTGGACTACTTTAATCGGACTATGAAGCTGTTTCAATTTCTCCCGAAATTGAGAATTGGTTAGACTACCTGAACTGACATACACTTTTTTAACCGGGATTTGTTTGGCAACTTCCACCATATCGCCCATATGGTCCTGGTCTGTATGGGTCAAGACCAAAGCATCGAGCTTTCCAACACCTCGACTCTTGAGATAGGGAATCAGAGTTTTTTCAGCATTGGCAGATTGACTGCGTTCTTGCCACTTGTCTCCACTTTTAAAAGTGACGCGTCCTCCGACATCAATCAAAATGGTTCTTCCTTTCCAATCGCGTAAAAAGATACTGTCTCCTTGACCGATATCCACCATGGTGATCTCATTTTCTAAAGGATGCTTGGTCCAACAAAAGATCAATAGAATCATGCCCATTAACAAAAAACGAACGTTCTTTTTCTTTCGAAGATCATACAAGATCCCTAAAAGAAGTAAGAGGACAATCAGAGCTAATCCCGTCGGCTGACCAAATACCAACGGTACCGACGTGAGCTTTGAGATCCAACGAATACACTCCTCTATGAGTAGAAAGAAACTATTAAAAATCGTAAGAGGCTTTAGAATCGATAAGATAAACAGCACTGTTAACCCTGGAAGGAGAACAAGATCAAACAAGAAAGAAAAGAGGAAGGTTAAAGGGAGTGACCATGGTTGAAAGACACTAAAATAATAGGTCAAAAGGGGCAAAATCCCCAGGCTAATCCAGAAACTTTCCATTAGTAGCTTTTTAAGTCCTGAATAAGAACTGCTATCTACTAAGGTTAAAATAAAGGCATAGGCACAACTCAAGACCCCTCCAGCTGTCAGGAGAAACCTGGGCATGAGAATCATTAAGAGCATCAAGGTCATCGCCATATTCTCCATTCCTCGGATGCCCTTTTGAGAGAGGATTTTTTGCAAGAGACTACGAACCACTGAAACTGAAAAGCCTGTCAAGCCAGCATAGAGCAAAGAGATTGGAAACATCCAGATATCGACTGTCTCTTGCAAGATTCCTAGACGTAAGAGAACTTTTCGGATCCCATTAATGAAAAAGCCAACCTGCATCCCAGACAAGGCAAACAAATGGATAATCCCTAAACTCGTGTAAAGCTGATCCATCTCTTCAAAATCCGTATCTAAATAGCCAAAAAGAAGGCCGGTCATATACTGATTCATCGGCTGCGGAAAGTGATCCTTGCTCCAAACAATGGCTTGGCGCCTCCATTGAGATAGCCAGTCAAAAACATTCCACGTTTGGATGGGAAGCGCGGATTGGATCGCTTTGATTTTTATTTGATAGTGAATGCCCTGTGTTTGCAAATAAGACCGGTAGTCAAATCCTCTAAAATTTCGCTGCCTTTCTGGTTCCTCTATGACACCTTTATATGTCAACTTCAGCAAGTGGGTTTGACTTTGCCACTGCTGTTTTTCTTTTTCTGATTTTAAAGTGTAGAAGACTTGGTAGGTCCTTCCCTGATTTTTAGCACGAAAAGACAGGGCATCCCCATTGATCTTAATAGTATCTGGAATCAGTTGTAAGTAGGATAGGGGCTGACTTTCTGCTTGTACTGGATGATCCTGTAGTCGCTGAAAAATAAAGAAGGCCGCAAAACAAAGGGTTGCTAAACCAAGCCCTAGCAAACTTGAGCGATCCCCTTTATAGTGATGAACCGCTAAAACTACCACTACTACTAGACCGCTGATCGAAAGCCAAGATGGTTGATAGATACTAAAATACAGCCATAGGAGCAAAAAGGCGAGATGGACAAGCGAAAAAGGACGCTCTTTAATCCACCGTGAAAGCATCTCTGAGTTTCTCCAGTGTTTTCTCCCCGATTCCTGAAACATTCTTCAGATCATCCACTGATCGAAAAGGGCCATTTGCGTCGCGATAGGCGATAATATCCTGGGCTCGTTTCTGACCAATGCCTGATACCGTCTGGAGCTCTGACTCGGTCGCTCGATTTAAATGGACCTTGCCTGTTTTTTCTGCTGATGCTGACGAAGTTGCAGGACTTTCTGAACTTCCAAGTGCTGGAACATCTTCCCCTACTTTGGCAACATAGATCACTGCTTCATCAGAGAGTTTTTGCGCCAAGTTGACTGATTGGCTATTGGCATCTGCTGTCATCCCACCCGCCTTATGAATGGCATCATGCACTCTGCTATCTGAGCGCAACTCATAGACACCTGGTTGTTTAACAGCCCCTTTTACATCGACCGTAATGATTTCGGGCGTCTCAGACACTGAAGTAACCGTCTTTTCTTCTTTGGAACTAGTGGTCTGCACCTTTTCTTTGCTCGAAGTTGAACTAGAAGACTGATAAAGATCCGGTATGGTGGATGTACTCGACTGAGGTCGATGAAAAAGAAAATACCCTCCAAGTAAGAGTCCAATAGCAGTAAGAGCTAAAAAGAGCTTATATTCTTTGATTTTTTCGATGATATCCTCCATAAGAAACCTCCTCTCACTTTTATTATTCGTAAAAATAAAAAAAACTGAGAAAAACTCTCAGTTTTTTTACTTGTTTTTACGATGTTTTTCTGGATCCCATACAAAGCTTGCTAGGTAACTAAAGAGCAAGGTCAAGATGCCCACGACTAAGACAAGTGGAATCAAAAGGATTTTTAACAAACGAATCAAGATAAAGGGTTTTGTAGGGGTGTTGATCGCTTGGGCTTCAGCATCCAAACGATCAAACTCCTCTTGAACACGACGGGCAACTTCTGCTACCCCTTCGTCATTCATTTTTTTGATATCAGAAATATCAATTGGATGTCCAAAGTTCATATCAATCCGCTCACCTGTTGCCAAACCGTTCAGATCTCTTGGTCCAGTGTAAGTCACTGGCATGATACGGACCTTAGCCATTTTGGCAATGATGGCAACACCACCTTTGACATCTTGAGAATGACGGCTTCCACTTGGAAACATAATCAAGGAACGGTTGCTCTTTTTTAGCATATTGACAGGATACTTAATGGCTTTTTTTTCCCGATGGCAATGGCTTCTGCTCCCGGATTTTCACGGTCGATCGGAAAAGCCCCACACATGCGAATCCACCAGCCAAAAATACGATTGGTGAAGAGTTCTTTTTTCGCCATAAAAATAAATTGCTTTGGCTTGGTAGCAAAGGCCATATAAACGGGATCCCACCAGGTCCGGTGAGGGGATACCAAGATGTAGTTCTCTTCTCGATCTGGAATATTGTCCTTATGATGGTAATGGGCATTGCCATTTAAAACCCAAAGAATAAAGGCAACAAGGCCACGTAAGTAGGTGTAAAACATAGTTGTTCCTCAAATTCATTCATTTGTTACGATATATGATGTAAAATCATATGGATTCTTTCTTATTATACCCTATCCTTATTTTGACCGCAAACTTTTTGGTAGAAAAAATGTCTCATCAAGCTAATTCTAGATAGTCTTTTTCGCAAAAAAATGATATCATATTGTCTATGGAAACTATTGATTTAAAGGGCTTGTCCCTCAGTGAAGTCCGCAAGAAAATGGATCGCGGACAAACCAATGATTTTACAACAAATACAAGTACCAGTACCTGGCAAATCATCAAGCGCAACGTCTTCACCTTGTTTAACACCTTAAACTTTGTGATTGCCTTAGCCTTGGCTGCTGTACAGGCCTGGAGCAATATGATCTTTTTCGCGGTTATTTGCTTCAATGCCATTACAGGGATCATGACTGAGATGCGCGCCAAGCGGATGATTGATAAACTCAATCTCATGAGTCGTGAGTTGGTGGCTGTCATTCGAGACGGGGAAAAAGATGCGATTCCTCCAGAAAAGCTTGTTCTGGGTGATTTAATGCTTCTGTCTTCGGGTGAGCAGATTCCTAGTGATGCTGAGGTCATGTCTGGAATTGCTGAAGCCAACGAAGCGATGCTAACAGGTGAGAGTGATCTGGTCTTAAAAGAGGTCGGTGATGAACTGCTTTCTGGTAGTTATATTGCCAGTGGTCAAGTCTATGCCCGTGTCAAACGAGTTGGAGCAAACAACTATGCCAACAAACTCATGATGGAAGCCAAAACCTTGAAGCCCATCAATTCGCGCATTCTCTATAACTTAGCGAAAATCTCTAGCTTCACTGGAAAAATTATCATCCCATTTGGTCTTGCCCTCTTCTTTGAAGCTCTGTTGATTAAAATGTTGCCCATCAAGGATTCCGTTGTGAATTCTTCCACTGCTCTCTTAGGAATGTTGCCAAAAGGAATTGCCCTACTGACGGTTACTTCTCTCCTGACAGCGGTGATTAAGCTCGGCATGCGCAAGGTTCTTGTCCAAGAAATGTACTCAGTAGAAACCCTAGCGCGTGTAGATACCTTGTGTCTGGATAAGACTGGGACCATTACCCAAGGCAAGATGACCGTGGAAACCCTCCACAGTTTATCCGATCGTTTTTCTGAGGAAACCATCAAGGTGATCCTATCAGCTTACATGCAAAATAGTGAAGATACCAACCCTACTGCGCAAGCTATTCGTAAGGCTTATGGGGAGTTGGAGCATGCTTATACTGCGGAAAATATTATTCCTTTCTCAAGTGATCGGAAATGGGGAGCCATGCACCTATCCAACCTTGGAACCGTCTTTCTCGGTGCTCCTGAAATGCTCCTTCAAGAAAATCCAGTTGCTGTCGTCGAAGCACAAGCTCGTGGATCGCGCGTGCTCGTCTTGACCCACAGTTCAGAAATGATCAGTATGCAAGAGTTGATATTGCCAGAGGATCTTGAAGGAATTGCCGTTATTGAGATTACAGACCCTATTCGTGAAGGGGCTTCAGATACTCTTGAGTATTTGCGTTCTGAAGGAGTGGATCTCAAAATCATCTCCGGTGACAACCCTGTGACGGTCTCTTATATTGCTCAACAAGCTGGCTTCAAAAATTATGAGAACTACGTCGATTGTTCAAAAATTTCTGATGATCAATTAGTGGATCAAGCAGAAGAAACAGCTATCTTTGGACGTGTATCCCCTCATCAAAAGAAACTACTCATCCAGACCTTGAAAGCAGCTGGTCGGACGACTGCTATGACAGGAGATGGGGTCAATGATATCCTTGCTCTTCGCGAAGCAGACTGTTCCATCGTAATGGCTGAAGGAGATCCAGCAACCCGTCAAATTGCAAATATTGTACTTTTGAACTCTGACTTTAATGACGTTCCAGAAATTCTTTTTGAAGGTCGTCGTGTGGTGAATAACATTGGACGAATCGCTCCAATTTTCTTCATCAAAACGATCTATTCCTTCCTCTTGGCTATTATCTGTATCGCTAGTGCCCTTTTCTTTAACGTCAACTATTTGCTGATTTTCCCATTCATCCCTATTCAAATCACCCTGATTGACCAATTCGTCGAAGGCTTCCCACCATTTGTATTGACCTTTGAACGCAATATCAAACCGGTTGAAAAACACTTCTTGAGACGTTCCCTTCTGTTAGCCCTACCGAGCGCCTTGATGGTCGTCTTTAGCGTCTTGTTTATTCGCCTTTGGGGAGCAAGCCATGGTTGGTCTGCAGCCGATATGTCTACTGTATCCTATTACTTACTTGGATCCATCGGTTTCCTATCCGTTATCCGTGCTTGCCTGCCACTAAATATCTGGCGAGCCCTCCTCATTCTCTTCTCTGTTGTAGGATTCTACGCATCTGCGGTCGTATTGAAAAACTTGATCGAGATTTCCCTCCTTACAGCCACTACTTTCCCAGTTTATCTGGCATTGATGGCCGTCTTTACAGGAGTCTTTATCCTCACTACGATTCTACAAAAATATGAATTTGATTAAAAAAAGTTGAGAGAAAAACTCTCAACTTTTTCTGTTCTGCCCACCTTTCCCCGAGCCTCTTTTCATGCTATAATAGAGCCATGACAGATATCGAATTAAAAGACGGCGAGCGCGTCAACCAACTCTTTTCAAGTGATGTGAAAATCATACAAAATCGGGAAGTCTTTAGTTACTCCGTGGATAGCGTCCTGCTCTCGCGCTTTCCAAAATTACCCAAGCGAGGCTTGATCGTAGATCTCTGTGCTGGAAATGGGGCTGTGGGACTCTTTGCAAGCACTCGGACAGAAGCTCAGATCATTGGTGTTGAGATTCAGGAACGTTTGGCGGATATGGCTACCCGTTCCATTGTCCTCAATGGCTTGGACCATCAAATGTCCATGATCACCGATGATCTCAAGCATTTGCCTCAACATATCAAGGGCAGTAAGGTGGATATTATCCTCTGCAATCCTCCTTATTTCAAGGTGGATGAGCATTCCAATCTCAATGAGAGTGAACACTACCTCTTAGCTCGGCATGAAATTACGACCAACTTAGATGAGATTTGCCATGTGGCTCAGCGGGTTCTCAAATCAAATGGTCGCTTAGCGATGGTCCATCGTCCAGATCGCTTTTTAGATATCATCGAAACTATGAAACGATACAATCTTGCACCCAAGCGGATCCAGTTTGTCTATCCCAAAATGACCAAAGAGGCGAATATGTTATTGATTGAGGCGATCAAGGATGGCTCACTGGATGGTTTAAAAATTCTACCTCCCCTCTTTATTCACAATGAAGACGGCAGCTATACAGACGAGATTCATGAGATCTACTATGGAAACTAAGGCTTACATGTATGTCCTAGAGTGTGCGGATGGCTCCCTCTACACTGGCTACACCACGGATGTCGAAAAACGCTTGAAGACACACAATGCTGGAAAAGGCGCCAAATACACACGGGCTCGCCTCCCCGTTAAACTTCTTTACCAAGAATCCTATCCAGATAAACCCTCTGCTATGTCTGCCGAGGCTCTCTTTAAAAAGAAATCACGCCAAGCAAAGCTAAACTATATCAAAAAGAACCGTCGGACTCCATAGTCCAACGGTTTTTCATTTACAAAATGGTGATACGGTACTGGTGACTCCGTGTCTCTTGAGGAGCCAACTGGATCACACCTTTTTTGTCTTCGAAGAAATCGCCCTCTTCTGCAGATGTGGAAATACCCGTCCAAGGCTCTAAAGCAATGAAAGGGCCCTTGTTATTGGTAGACCAAAGGACGAGATTCTCAAAATCTGCAAAGGCAAATTCCAAACCTTTACCAGATTTTTTCGAGAGGAGCTGCACAGATTTAGAGGCTAATTGATCTAAAATAATGGCATCTTTTTCAAACAGTTCATGGCGCAAAGGTAAGCTACGACTATGATCTAAAAATGGCGTCCGCTGCAGGCGATCAACCAAACCAGTTTCTGTGAACAAGAGAGGAACGCTACAGCTTTCTTCTTTTTCAAAAATCAACTCGTAGTCTTCATAGTCTTCATCTGCTAAAAGGGGACAACGAAAGGCTGGATGCCCTCCAATGAAATAAGGCATGACTTGATCTGACTCTAGATTTTGCACGCGATAGGTGATGGTGATTTCTTTCCCTTTCAATTCATAAGCGATTTCCACTCGAAAATGGTAGGGATAATTTTGTAAGCTTTCGTCGTTAGAGGTGATTTCAAAGACAAGACGATGGTCTGTCTGTTCTTTGAGTTCAAACTCTCTCTTGCGAATAAGACCGTGTCTTGGAAGCTGACCTGTCTTCACCCTGTCTTGTAGATGATACTGCACTTGGCCATTACGAACGCTTCCGCAAATTGGAAATAGAACCGGCGCTTGTCCTGACCAATACTCTGGATCCCCTTGCCAGAGATATTCTATTCCTTCTTTACTTCGAATGGAGCTCAATTCCCCTCCAAATGTCTTACATTGTACTTCTAGATCATCATTTTTTAATACAATCACCATGGGCGACACCTCTTTGTAATTAGTATAATTATTA
>OBUY01000154.1_pt1 | contig 36193 bp, 27 predicted proteins | sample 1475781 | NCBI WGS metagenome assembly OBUY01 (sample SAMEA2579912, study PRJEB22360) | human gut metagenome | biome: human gut; feature: human-associated habitat; material: faeces | place: Denmark | collected 2008/2010 | reverse complement strand
ACGTTGGTGATTTTGTTGGTGGTGCTGGTGCCGTGTTTGGCACTGAACGCCGTACCATTCCACTGCAGGGCATCATCTTCCAGGCCCGTGATTGCGGTGTTGATATCCGCGACATCATCAGTCAGGTTGGTGATGTTGGTGGTGTTGGTGGTTACATTATCGTTGGTGGTTTTCAGTTGTGAACCGTTAATCGCATCTTTACTGGTGTCTGAAATCGTGCCATTCGCAACATCGGTGATTACGCTGGTAGTTGAGTTACCATGAGCAGCGCTGTATTGGCTTTTAGCTTGGTTCCATTGCAGGGTGTTTTCATCAAGTACAGTAAGCGCGTCGCCAACGTTATTTTTGTTACCATTTTTTAAATTGTAGGCGGGAGCTTTAACTGTACCGTCGTCAACATTTACCGATGCGCCTCCACCAAGTCTTTTAGCTACCGAATCGCTGATCGCATAAAGCTGTGAACCATTAATGGCATCGTGACTGTCAGATTTGATCGTGCCATTTTTCACATTTACGATCTTGCGTTTTAATGAGTCATTGCCGACAGAAACACTATCGTCCAGATCTGCAATCGAACCAGCCCCTAGCGCGACGGCGTTAATTCCGTTGACACTGGTATTACTACCAAGTGCAATACTATTATCGCCAGTTACAACACTGGCATTACCTAAGGCAATAGAGCTTAAGCCGCTCGACTGGCTACCATTACCCAGAACGATAGCATCAGTGCCATTAGTTTTGCTGCCTTGACCTATGGTGTTTGTGCTACCGGCCAGAGACTGGCTGCCGTTACCCAGTGCTATAGAATTAGCATTGTTGGCAAGGCTTCCGGGGCCCATCGCGATGCTATTCTCCCCTTTTGCATGCGCTTTATTACCAATAGCGGTAGCATTTTCAGCGGCTTCGCTCTCAGCACCCATAGCAATCGCGTTTGCTGCGCTGGTGAGTGCTTTTCTGCCTAATGCGAGGCTGTCATTTCCGGTGGCTTGAGTCTCCATACCTATTGCAAGGCTATATAATCCATTTGCATTAGATTTGTAGCCAACCGCAGTAGCGTAGTCGTTTATTGCGGACGATTCTCTTCCCACTACAATGGAAGCTTGACCAGTTGATGTAGTTCCCCCGCCGAGAGCCAAAGAAAATTGGCCACTGGCTGTTGCAGAGTTACCCATTGCTGTCGATCTGTCGCCTGATGCATTCGTGGCTAGTCCTAGAGCCAGAGCCCAATTCCCTGCAAAACTGTTATAGCCGATAGCTGTTGCTCCTGAAGCTAGCGCATTAGCCTTAGGACCAATTGCAATAGAAGATTTTTGAACTGCATCTGTTGATGCTTGAGAACCTTCACCAATTGCAATCCAAATATTACCTATCGAACTAGGTAATGTATCAACACCTGTACCCGCCTGATTTCCTGCGCTGGTCTCAAACGACGACAACAACCCACCGACAACCAATGCAGAAACTAACAGCTTACTGCGCCCGCTCTTCTTCCCACGGCTTTTTGCCGTTTCGCTGGCAACGCTATAACTGCCCGTCGCCGGGTTCCAGATAACTTTAAAGATTTTGTTCATTATTGATGCTCTCTATTCCTTGATATAAGCGCAGAAGCCGCATTTATTTTTTGCTTTTTCGTTGCCGAGTTTCAGCAGGTTGAATGATGCCGAACTGAAGATTGGTCATATTGATGGACAACTTCAGATACTTCAGGTTATTAGGCGAAACGCCTTTTAATGTCAGATTAATGTCTTGCCATTGACCAGGCATTAATTGAAGAGTGGAATTCATAGTGGTGTTGAAAAGTAATTGCTGCCATTTCGCCAGGGCTTTGGCATCAGTGGGTTTTTCATTACCCCATGTAGCATGGAAGCCAATATTTGATACGGGAATGCTTAAAAGGTTAACCAGCGAAATCCGAATAACGCTGCCATTCTCTACGGCATCAATAGACAGTATGCGTCCTGCTAAACCGACTGAGCCGTTATTTAAAATGAAGTATTGTGTTTGTGTTGGGTTAAATTCAGTGAAGACAAATTCGTCCTGTTTGTTTTTGACAGCCTTTACGATGCTGGCAAGTGTTTTGGTGCTGTTTGTGATATTATTTTGTTGTTTTTCAAATAGTTCTATTTTGTGGTTATATTGTTCTTGTTGCTTCTCAAGCGCCTCTATTTTACTTTTTTGCAACTCTTGCTGTTTGGTTAAATCATCGATCAGGTTCGCTTTTTCAATATAATCACAGCCTGTTAATGTACAGAATGACAATATTGTTAACACGTTTAAAAGTGTTTTTTTTATGTTCATAGGATGAATTCCTTTTCATAATCCCAATATGTTGATAATTACACCACAAACATTTTTCTGATGAATATTTGTGGTGTATGTATTCGCAATAAAAATTTATGGAAGAGTTTTGAAATAATTGGTATCGCGAACATGTCATTAAATGACGAATGATTTCATTTTGTAGCGAATGATATTAATCGCACGGATTTTAATGAGCGATATTAATCAATGTCAAATGTTCAAGATTTTAGGCTGACGGGAATAGGGAAGTTTTATATTCATATAAATGATGTTTTGTGATGAGGTTTGCTATGCTGATGGAAAAATATAAATAATTACGCGTCATTATACGACGATTTATTACTATGATTTATATATAGTACGTTATTGCGCAACGCATTTTCAGATTTTCGCCTGCAAAAATCACTCAAACTAGTGGGGAAACTGGGATATTTTATGTTAAGAAAGACATCGAATTCGATGAGAGGTACATGCTCCTGCATGTGCCAGCAGGAGCGAGTAAATCGTGAGAGGCTGTGATTACAGCGACCAGAAAGGAACTTAAAACGCGATCTTTGAGAACCCTGTCATCTCTTGCAGGCCCATTTCACGGCCCAGCTCGGTCATTGGGTGCACTACCACCAGCCCACGAACACTCTTCTTCAGTTTGCCCATGTCCGCTTGCTCTTTTTTAGTAATCGCACGCTGGAAAGGCATTTTCATCAGCTTTTGTGCTTCTTTGCTGAGTTTTTGGCTGTGAACGTCACGCAGACGAGCAATTTCAGCTTCCAGCGTGGCTTTCTCTTTTTCCAGTTCGGCATATTTGTCTGCGGCTTCAACTAGCGACAGGTCGGCCTGTTGGTGACGGATGGCGTCCAGGCGATCGCTAAGACGTTTAATTTCGTTTTTTTCGACTTCTTTCATGTGATGGCTTCTGATAAAGATAAATTTATAGTCCTAGTATGCGTGACGGGGTGCTTTGTTCACAACCGATGGTATTGTAATAGTTTTGCTGGGTAACCAATTTTGCGTTCAGAAAAGAATGTAATTTATTGATTAATAAAAAGTAATAAGCAAGCAAGGACAAACGTTGTAGATTTCGCACGTTTTCCTTAATGCCATTTTTACCGGGATCTAAACTAAAATTGGCGGCCGCGCATTCCCGGCGCGGGGTAATTCGGAGATATTATGATGGGCAAAATAGGTGAAAACGTTCCGCTTTTTATCGATAAAGCCGTAGATTTCATGGCATCTAGCCAGGCGTTCCGGGAGTATCTGAATAAACTTCCCCCTCGTAACGCGATCCCGTCCGATATACCTGAGGAAAGCGTGCCGTTATATCTCCAACGCCTGGAATATTATCGTCGGCTTTATCGACCGAAGCAGGTAGAGGGGCAGCAGTAAGCGAGCATTGCTTACTTTTGAAAGGCTTTTTTTAAGCTGATTTTGGAAATCAGCTCTGTCAGTGAAAGGACCATTGTTGATCGCACAGCTTGTTGATAGCGTTGAACTTGCATCGCGTACAAACTGGAGTCTGCTGGTTCAAACTGTGGCGGCGGTGGTAGCGCCGCCACGCAATGCAGTTCGCCAAATGGCCCAAGAATTTCATCATCGGTAAACGCGTACTCGTTGCCGTCGTGGTTCAGCTCTTCCCGCAGTGCCATCAACAGTTCCGCATCTTCGTATTCATGGCGACTGATTACGCCAAGCCCATAAATCAGCTTTAAGCGCACGGACAGATCGCCCAGCGGGCCATTGCCGTCGAGTAACGGTTCTACAGCATACTTCACCGCGTAATCGTCTTTGCGGAATACCTGAAGCACCAGAAGATTCACCGCCTCGGTCAGGAGATCGACGGCGGTAATCAGAAAGCTTCGCACGGTTTTGCCAGCATTCAGACGCTCAAGCACACGGTTTTCAAAGGCCTGGGTTTGTTCCATTGTTGCCTGCATATCTGACAATCTGTTATTCGGGCGCAGGGACCCCTGCGCCTGGTCCACCATTATTGCATTGCGTTATAAGCGGTTACCGCTTCTGTGACAACCTCGCTGTTGGCATCAAGCCCGGAAATCTGTGCCAGCGCAGCCTGCGGCCCTTTGTCGGCAATCAGCGCAGCCAGTTCCTGAGCCTGTGGATCTTCTTCACTGCGGAAGTGCATGGCGGCAGCAATACCCTGAATCAGGTTTTTGTGCGGTAAACCGTACTCCAGCGTACCCAGCAGCGGTTTTACCAGACGATCTCCGGCGCTCAGTTTACGCAGCGGCTGACGGCCTACACGCTCCACATCATCTTTCAGATACGGGTTTTCAAAACGGCCGAGGATTTTCTGGATATACGCAGCATGTTTATCAGCATCAAAACCGTAGCGCTTGATTAGCACCGCGCCGCTTTCTTCCATCGCACCTTTTACCACCGCACGGATTTTCTCATCGAGAATTGCGTCACGAATGGTCTGATGACCCGCCAGTTTTCCGAGGTACGCGGTTATAGCATGGCCCGTATTCAGGGTGAAGAGTTTACGCTCAACAAATGCCATCAGGTTGTCGGTTAGCTCCATACCTGGGATGTTTGGCAGCGCGCCTTTGAATTGAGTTTTATCGACAATCCATTCGCTGAAGGTTTCTACCGTCACTTCCAGCGGATCGTTGGTTGCAGAAGCAGAAGGCGGCACGATGCGGTCAACGGCGGAATCGACAAAGCCAACGTGTTCTTCAACCCACGCTTTTGCTTCTTCCGGCAGGGCATTCATTACATGGCCTTTCAACTGAGTGGTGCCGCGAACCATGTTTTCACACGCGATGATGTTCAGTGGGGATGCATTACCTTGTTCTTTGCGTTTCACCAGCCCTTTAGCAATCGCCGGAGCAATTCGTTCCAGCACGACCGGACCAACGGCGGTAGTGACTAAATCGACCTGAGCGATTAAATCCACCACGTCATCACCAATACTGCTGACGGCATCAACGCCGGAAACGGTATCGACCTGCTCGGTTTCACCGACCACATGAACCTGGTAGCTATGACGGGCATTCAGGGCATCAAGTACCACCTGATTGACATCGGCAAATGTCAGTTGAATACCCGCATCAGCCAGCAGTTTACCGATAAAGCCACGACCGATGTTACCTGCGCCAAAATGTAATGCTTTCATAGTATTAACCTTCATCAATGTTTTTACCCGAGAGGGCTGGGGTGAGGCATTTCCCTCACCCAAACCCTCTCCATGAGGAGAGGGGCCGAGATATTGCCGGATGCGGCGTAAACGCTTTATCCGGCCTACAAGAACGAGTAAATTCAATAAATTGCACTTTTTTTTGTAGGCCTGATAAGCGTAGCGCATCAGGCAATTAGCCCCACCTTCTCCATGTGGAGAGGGTGGGAATGGGTTACTTACGACCAGCCAACAGTTCCAGCACTTCATCCACGCTGGTGGTGTGTGCCAGACGCTCAATGACGGACTCATCATCCAGCGCGTTGGTCAGGCTGGTGATAACCTGAATGTGCTCGTTGTTACGGGCAGCAATACCAATCACCAGACGGGCAATGTCATCTTCTTCTTCACCGAAGCGCACGCCTTCCGGGTACTGACAGAACACGACGCCAGTTTTCAGCACGCGATCTTTCGCTTCAACCGTACCGTGCGGCACGGCGATAGACTCACCCAGATAGGTCGGGGTCAGTTTTTCACGATCCAGCATTGCCTGTACATATTCCGGCTCAACGTAACCGCCTTTCACCAGTTGTTCGCCAGCAAAGCGAATAGCTTCTTCTTTAGTTGCCGCTTTACGACCGAGGAAGATGTTCTCCGCGCCCAGTTTGAACAGGTTGGCGTTAGAATCGTCAAAGCTGTCTTTCAGGCTGTCTTTCACTTTCTCTTCGTTTTCAGTATGGCGCTGGGCAGCAACCAGACGTTCGGTCAGGCTGGTGTACAGGCCACTGTCGAGGAAGTTAGTCAGCGAAATATGCTGAGCCTGCGGAACCTGACGCATAGCGCGCTCGGTCAGATCACGGTGAGTGATGACGAGGTCCACATCTGGCGGCAGGTTATTGATCGCGCTGTTAGTGACGGAAATCTGTGACAGACCGGCATCCTGAATTTTCTTACGCAGCACACCTGCGCCCATTGCACTGGAACCCATACCAGCGTCACAGGCAACGATGATTTTACGCACGTGGCTCAGGTCGTTAGTCACATCACCAGCAGACAGCGGAGACGCGCCTTTAGCCTCAGCTTTCATGTCCTGCATACGGCGAGTTGCCGCTTCAATATCGTCTTCCTCTTTCACTTTGCTGGTTTTCAGCAGAATGGCAGAGACAACGAAGGAAACCGCCATTGCCGCACATACACCCGCGATGTTAGCGAAGTAAGCACCTTTTGGCGTCATCGCCAGTACCGCGAGGATAGAACCCGGAGATGCCGGAGAAACCAGACCACCGCCCAGAATAGTCAGCGTAAACACGCCAGTCATACCGCCGAGGATAACGGCGAGGATCAGACGCGGATTCATCAGCACATACGGGAAGTAGATTTCGTGGATACCGCCCAGGAAGTGGATGATTGCCGCACCGCCCGCAGACTGTTTAGCGCTACCACGACCAAAGAACATGTACGCCAGCAGAACGCCCATACCCGGACCCGGGTTTGCTTCAATCAGGAAGAAGATGGATTTGCCCATCTCATGGGACTGCTGAATACCCAGCGGCGAGAAGATACCGTGGTTAATGGCGTTGTTAAGGAACAGGATTTTCGCCGGTTCAACAAAGATAGACGCCAGCGGCAGCATGTCATGGACAACCATGAAGTTAACGCCCGCAGCCAGCATTTTAGACAGGGCTTCAACCAGCGGACCAATCCCCATGAATGCCAGAATCGCGAGGATCATCCCCATGATACCGGCAGAGAAGTTGTTCACCAGCATCTCAAAACCGGATTTGATCTTACCATCTACCCAGCGGTCGAAATGCTTAATGCACCAGCCGCCCAGCGGGCCTGCAATCATAGAACCGAGGAACATCGGCATATCTGCGCCGACGATAACGCCCATGGTGGTGATAGCACCGACCACGCCGCCACGTTCACCACCTACCAACTTACCACCGGTATAACCGATCAGCAGCGGCAGGAGATAAGTGATCATCGGCCCGACCAGCTTCGCCAGCGTTTCGTTCGGTAACCACCCTGTTGGAATAAATAACGCGGTGATGATACCCCACGCGATAAACGCGCCGATATTTGGCATCACCATGTTGCTGAGGAAACGACCAAAGCTTTGCACTTTGATCTTAATATCGGATGACATAAAAACACCCCTTCTTATGTTTGCTGTCGCGCAGGCTGGAAGCCCGAGGTTTTTTGTTAATGTGGCGGCAGAGGTAGCCGGACCTTGTAGATACTGCGAAATCTGGCACTGAATCGGTTAACTGTCCAGTCGACGGTCTTTTGTGTGATATCAATCACATAAATATAGGGGGTAGAGAGGTAATTGACGTGATATTCATCACAAAATACTTGTGCAAAAAAACAACAAGGCGGTGATTTTCGCTAAAAATGGCATTTAAATGTGAGGTTTGTCACGTTTTTTCTTTGATGGTTTGTTGAATCTTTGTGATCTAAATCACAAGATATTTTCTTAAGTCGTTCACCCGATGTGATCTACGGCATGTTCTGGCTCTGCCTTAAGGCCGCTATGTCACTGAGTAACTCATCACCGCTTAAAATTATTCTTCGGTGTGATGGCGAGAATCGCAAACCCGGATTATTGTCAAATAATCAGCCCGACGCCCATCTGGCTGCCAGCCCATAACAACTCTGATAAGCGTGAATCCGAGGCAGCTATGTTTCTAAACTATTTCGCGTTGGGAGTGCTGATTTTCGTCTTTCTGGTGATTTTTTATGGAATCATCGCGATACATGACATCCCCTATTTGATTGCCAAAAAACGCAACCATCCTCATGCCGACGCCATTCATACCGCAGGGTGGGTCAGCTTATTTACGCTCCACATTATCTGGCCGTTCCTGTGGATCTGGGCCACGCTTTACCAACCGGAGCGCGGCTGGGGGATGCAGTCGCATATTACACCGCAAGAGAAAACGCCTGACCCAGAAATTGCCGCGCTTTCTGATCGCATCTCCCGGCTGGAGCAGCAACTCGCTGCTGAGAAAAAACCTGACTACTCCACGTTTCCGGAGATCTAATCATGGATCTGTTGATTGTCTTAACTTACGTGGCGCTGGCGTGGGTGATATTTAAAATCTTCCGTATTCCGGTGAATCAGTGGACGCTGGCGACGGCGGCGCTCGGTGGCGTGTTTCTGGTGAGTGGTTTGATTTTATTGATGAACTATAACCATCCCTATACCTTTATGGCGCAAAAGGCGGTGATTGCCATCCCCATCACGCCCCAGGTCACAGGGATTGTTACTGAAGTCACGGACAAAAATAATCAGCTTATTCAAAAGGGCGAGGTGCTTTTTAAGCTCGACCCGGTGCGTTATCAGGCGCGGGTAGACCGACTTCAGGCCGACCTGATGACGGCGACACATAATATTAAGACGCTGCAAGCGCAGCTCACTGAAGCGCAGGCTAACACCACTCAGGTTTCAGCGGAGCGCGACCGGCTGTTTAAAAATTATCAACGTTACCTGAAAGGTAGCCAGGCGGCGGTGAATCCGTTTTCGGAACGTGACATCGACGACGCGCGGCAAAATTTTCTCGCCCAGGATGCGCTGGTGAAAGGTTCCGTGGCGGAGCAGGCGCAGATCCAGAGCCAACTCGACAGCATGGTCAACGGCGAGCAGTCGCAGATTGTCAGCTTAAGGGCGCAACTTACCGAAGCGAAATATAACCTTGAGCAGACCATTATTCGTGCACCGAGCAATGGCTATGTTACTCAGGTGCTAATCCGTCCAGGCACTTACGCGGCAGCTTTGCCGCTGCGTCCGGTGATGGTCTTTATCCCTGAGCAAAAACGGCAAATTGTCGCCCAGTTCCGGCAAAACTCGCTGTTGCGTCTGAAACCCGGCGATGATGCGGAAGTGGTATTTAACGCGCTGCCGGGGCAGGTATTCCACGGCAAACTGACCAGTATCTTGCCGGTGGTGCCTGGAGGTTCGTACCAGGCGCAGGGGGTACTGCAATCATTAACGGTCGTGCCTGGAACTGACGGTGTGCTGGGAACCATCGAACTGGACCCTAACGCTGATATCGATGCTTTACCTGATGGTATCTACGCCCAGGTGGCGGTTTACTCCGACCATTTCAGCCATGTTTCAGTGATGCGTAAGGTGCTGCTGAGAATGACCAGTTGGATGCATTATCTTTATTTGGATCATTGAATGTTGGGTATTGAGTTGCATAAATGTGGTTGAGAGCTAAAAAAGTTGCAAATACAGGACATGAGTATTCGCTGTTCGGCCTGCGAAACTCGTGTCCTTTTTGTCTAGTCCACTGAGCATATAAACGCTCCCCTGATACCAGAAAGTGGACATTTAATTTTTTCTTTTTACCTTGAGAGAAAACTGTTTCGGTGTAATACCAAAGTAACTTTTGAAGTTTCGAATGAAATAAGATGTGCTTGTATATCCAACATCATACGAAATTCTATTGATATGCTTTTCAGTGGATGTAATCATCTTCGCCGCATGCTGCATTCTGATATCTAACACCAACGCATTAAAGTTATTGTTTTCTCTTTCAAGTTTTTTCCGAATTGAAACTTCTGACATATGCAGGATATCCCTAAGATCAATCAACCTCCATGCTCTTGATAAATCTGACTCGATGATCTTTTTGATTTTTTCTGTAAAAGTGATATCTGTTGAAACTGATAATGAATAAGCAAGAGGTTCAATTTCATGGATTCTGGAAAGTAAATAGGTTATTTTATAAACTTGCCTGTGTGGTGGTGAATCATCATTCATTAGGCGTCTAAAAATCTCTTTATCTGTTTCTTCCAGTTTATAAAAAAAATATTCTTTTTCTTACCTGGCTGACTAAATGTTGGCCTGACAAAATTGGTTCCATGACCTTACAGACGCTACTTAATATATCGCTATCAATCGTATAAATATCATAGGGTAAGCCACTTCCAAGCACTTTTAATGTTGCATCAATGACAAGGTTCTTTTCTATATAACACAAAGAGCCTGGAGAGATATTAATAATATCCCCATCTTTTGTTTTAATGATTAATTGTGCATTTCTGATAAAAATCATTGCACTGTTATAAAAGCGTATTTTTTTTAACACAAGTGTATGATTATTATCAATATTCCTATTGACGGAGATGTCAAGCTTTGTCCAAGTAACTCGACTATTCATAAAGCCACCTCATGCTTTGTATATATATAATTCCATGAGTTATTAAGTTATGTAAACTCGAAAATTTAACGTGAGTAAATTTTAAACAGGCTGGTAAATAATTAATACAAACAATGAATTACATGCAGAATGGATGTAATCACTATAAGGATAATAATATTATCGTGATGAAATTATGCGTAATTAACGAGTCAATATTAAGTCTCAATTGTTTGATTAAAAAAAGCTCTTAATAATGTTGGTAATTTCCTGGTTGTTTTCATCCCCAGCTTGACTTTGATGCGATTAACTCGGTAATAGATTTTCTCTTTTGAGAGATTGGTTATTTTGGCAATCTCCCGCACATTCTTACCATGAAAATAGAAAAGGTATAAAATCTCCATTTCAATATTGTTTAAGGAATTTATTGTTTCAATCACCGATGTTTTCTTTTTATCCACATAGATAGAATTGTTATGTATTCTAATGTTTCTAGTATCAATACACGTTATCGATTTTCTGGATAACAGAAGACTATATTCATAATAATTTTTGATGTCACAAACAAGATAAAGCTCATCTGCATCAAAATCAGTTCTGATTATGTCATTGATCTCTGTAAAATCTATGCATCGAAATGTTCTGTTAATATTAGATATCAACCTCATTCCATAATTGAAAAAATTATTATCACTTGCAAGTATAAAGACAAGATCCATACACATCCTAAAATATTATCTTTTATATTATGCGGCAACTATAAAATAAAGAATTTTTAATATCCACATTAAAAATATCAAAATTTGATAAAAAACTAGAACTAATCAATCAGTAAAATAATAACAATCAGTTTTACTGGAATTGAGAACCCCAGGAGCGCTCATTATCGTAAGTATTTATATGATTGATCTATAACCATTTTGCAGTACATGGTTGTTTCATTTTGTTAATCTGGTTGAGGATATTCATTATTATAATGGAAATGTGTTCACAGCGAATGGAATGTTTTTCATCAAATACTCTCTTTTCCAATAGAAGAAGACCTTCTGTCATCAAATGACAGAGACTCTTTTACTATAGGTGTGTCGCGACTGTTTTATTTACGTTGCTAAGCTATCCATATATTTTAAATTTCCATTATCAAAATATTCCATTTTTAGGTAAATAATAAGAATAAATCAATAATAAATAAAAATGTTCGTGTTTAAATGAAGGGGTTTTATCAATAACTTTAAAAATAAAAATATCCATAATGAAAGTTGAAATTGATTTTGAATGTAATAACTAAGTAGAACAAATCGATATAAAAACACGATGGTAGAGTTTTATTGTTGACCAACTTTTCTTGTGCAAGGTAATTTTGCGTCGTTCATGAACTTCTGGGCATGAGCAAATTTAGGACTAACCGAATTTGGGACTAACAATTCTTTAAAGGCTTTAAGGAGCATTAAATGAAAAAATTGGTTTTAGGTTCAGCTATTCTTGCTGTACTTGGGATGACTTCTACTGCAATGGCTGCAAACAGTGGTACTGTTAATTTTACAGGGGCAGTTACTACTGCGACGTGTGACTTATCCGTTCAAGATGGTGCTGGAGCAAATATATCAAGTGTTGATCTTGGTACTCTCATGAATAACTCTACGGCAGATGGTACAGCAGTAAGTTTCAAACTTGTCCCGCAAGATGCTGCCTGCTTAGCAAAAAATAATGCTACTATGAATTGGACATCGCCAACTCTTACAGCAACTGGTTTTGGTAACTCAGCGCCGAATGGTACTAACGCATATATGATTATGAGTACCTCAAACTCAACTGCGACATCTTCAGCAGGTCGTATTATAAAGCAAGGTCAAACTGCTTTTGACTATACTACTGCAACCGGAGGTATTCAATCCTTTGATTTTGCCGCTCAGCTTAAAAGGCCAGTAACAGGCACAATGACTCCTGGCGCCTTTGCTGCATCAGCTAGTTATACTGTTGCATATAAATAATTATATTTAGACCTAAGGAGGGAAGTGGGTTAATTCTTCCCTTCTTATTTTTCAAATAATTATGGTAAGAGACATTGATGAAAAAAGAGATATTATTTGTCGCTATTATTTTTCATTTACTATCGAAAGGTGCTCTTGCCGAAGAGTTCAACTTCAGCTTTATTCGTGGGGGGAGTAAAGACATTCCTGGTGTTTTAAATAGCAATAAAGGAAACGTACCGGATAAATACGTTGTTGATGTTATCTTCAATGGTTCTAAAATCGCGTCATCTACCGAGATGAGCATCACAAAAGAGGATGTCGAAGGGATATGTCTCTCTGATGAATGGCTAACTGAAAACGGTATTATTATTAATAAAGACTTTTATGAAAATGTTTATAATGCTGCACGTCAGTGCTATTTGCTGGGTAATGAGAAGAACAGTAAAGTCGCGTTTGATCAATCTTTGCAAGAAGTATCTATTGATTTGCCACAGGCAGGCTTCCAGGACGCGGCAAAAGATGGCGGTGTATGGGACTATGGTAGTAACGGTTTTAAAATCGCTTATGACGTTAATACCGCAAAAAATAGCAACCAGGAAAGAACCACCTATAGCAGTATTGATGGCCAGGTGAACTTGGGTGAATGGGTGCTGCTGGGTAGAGGGTACGCTTACCAGGGTGAAAATTTTGATACGAATAATCTGTTACTGACGCGGGCAATCAAATCACTGAAATCCGATCTGCAACTGGGCAAGACACTGCTTTATAACTCTTTGAACGATGGTTTTACCTTTTACGGCGCTCAGCTTAAATCGAATCAGGATATGTATCCGTGGAATTCGCGTGCTTATTCGCCGGTAATTAATGGTATTGCGCGAACCCACGCCAGGGTAACCATTGAGCAGAGTGGTTATACCTTAAAATCTATTGTCGTTCCTCCGGGGCCATTTGTGATCAACGATCTTAACGGCGTTTACTCTGGCGATTTGATCATGAAAATCTATGAAGAGGATGGCTCTGTTCGTGAACAGCGTTTCCCTGTCGCAGTGTTGCCTAATTTATTAAGGCCAGGAACGTATAACTACGCCCTCGCCATGGGTAGCAAAGTTAACCAGGATAATGGCGAATGGGATAAAGACAGCCTGTTTGCACAAATGAGTTATGACTATGGTTTCGAACCTTTTACGCTCAATAGTTCTTTATTGCTGGACAAAAATTATAACAATATTGGTTTAGGGTTAATTCGCTCTTTTGGCTGGTTTGGTGCCATGTCTTTTAGTGGCAACTTATCACAAGCGAAATACCATAATGGTAAGAATCTGAAAGGGTATAGCACGTCGTTAAAATATGCTAAAGCGCTTGGTGATAATGCAAATTTACAGCTTATTGGTTACCGTTTTAATTCAGAAAATTATATTGACTATGCTGATTTTACCTATAACTCATATAGTTTTATAAAAAACAGGCCTAAGCAACGCTATGAGTCAATCATTACCTACCAGCTACCAGAAAAAGGTATGTTTTTAAACCTCTCGGCGTGGAAGGAAGATTACTGGGATAATTATAATGAGGTTGGTGCTAACTTAAGTCTGACAAAAAGCTTTGACCAAATAACAATGACACTGAACGGCGGTTATTCCAGACTGCAAAATATGGATGCTGACTATAATGTTGGTTTGTCATTAAGCGTACCATTGAGTCTGTTTGATAAAACACATTATAGTTTTTCGAATGTTAACTATGATCGACGTACTGGTATCAGTATGAATACTGGGGTATCAGGAATGATTAGCCAAAGGCTGAGTTATAATGCGTCAGTTAACCAGACTCGTGAAACTACCGGTGGCACACTTTCCGCCTCCTATTTATTTGACTGGATGCAGACATCAGCAACTTATTCACAAACAGGGAAAAATACCTCTACCTCACTCCAGTTGGGTGGTAGTGTTATTGGTGTGCCAGAAGGTGGGATAATTTTTACCCCAGTAAAAAATGATCAACTGGCCATCGTGCAGATGAAAGATGTACCAGGAGTTATGTTTAATAGCTCCTTGCCTGGAGATAAATACGGACGGGCGGTAATTCCTCTTACAGCTTATAACAATAATACAATTTCTGTTAATGCTGAAAAATTACCGAAAAATGTTGAGATTACAGATAATGCGATTAATGTGACTCCAACGGAAAATGCTATCATTTATAAAAAAGTAAAATTTAAGAAAATCAATACTTATGTAGTTAAACTCTATGGGAAAAACGGTTATGTCGTCCCTATGGGGAGCATTGCAAAGAATACGCAGGGTAAAGAAGTGGGTTATGTAAATAACGGTGGAATTTTGTTGATGAACCTTGAAGAACGCGATGAAGGTGTTATTTCGCTTGATCAGTGTCAATTTAATACGCAATTACTGAAGAAAAACTATGACCAAACTCAGGAGATCCACTGTGAGTAACAATGTAATCAAAAAAATAAAACTCATGCCAGTATTGGCTTTGCTGCTGACCAGCTTTAATAGCCATGCTGCCTTTGTTCTCAACAGTACGCGTTATATTTTTGCGGGCGATAAAGACAACATTTCAGTCCAGGTAAATAATGAATCTTCTCAAGAGTATGGTGGACAAATCTGGATCGATAACGCAAATACAGGAGATCAGAACGTTTACTTTGCACCCAGCCCGACCTTTTTCAAGGTTTCCGGTGGACATAAACAAATTTTACGTGTCCTAAAAATTAATGACAGTTTACCCAAAGATAAAGAATCACTGTTTTGGGTCAACGTCCAGGAAATCCCTAAAGCACCGAAAGAGGGAACAAACTCTCTTGCCATAGCATTACATACTCAGGTTAAGATGATTTATCGACCTGAGTCATTAAAAGATGGTAGGGAAGGTGCAGAGAAAAATATCAAGCTCATCAATGAAGGAAATAACACGGTTTTATTTAATAACTCTCCATATTATTTTGCAGTGATAAACGTAAAGCAAAATGGTCGGGATGTGAAACTTAGCGAAGACGTCAAAAATAAAATTGCTGCTTTTGCACCTTTTGAGAAAGTATCCTTAGGTAGCAAGCTTTCTGGGAAAGATATTTCTATTATCGCTTTTGATGATTATGGTGTAGACCGAGAATATAAACTTTAGCCTAAAATGGCACCCAGGAGAATAATATTATGCAGCGATTGTTATTTCTTGTTTTTGCGTTATTTTTTATCTCGCCACATGTACTCGCTTCGGTGGATTGCTCTAGTGGTAGAATTACTCTTGAATATGATAGTGCAACTACAAATTACAAAACTTATAATTCTACGCAGAATGGGCCCGTTGCCGCATTAGTTGCAAATGTATCACAAAATTTCTCATGCGGTGGCGATTACATCGAAACAACCACTATGAATAGAAAAAGCTATTTGGTCTTACCTGTTACCAGTGGAGGAACCTGTAGTAATGGTATTTTAACTACGACTATCCCTGGCGTTGTCTGGCGTCTTGAAGGATTTACCTGTTTGGGGAATGGGTTAAAGACTACTAAAGAATTAAACGGCGGTGATACCTGGTCTGGCACAGTGGGGAAACTTGTTTTAACACTGACTGATGAGTATTGGCGGCGGAATAATTCCACACGAACATTTACTTTGCCGGCCCCTTCCCAAGGGAATGTCAAAGGAACGAATGTTAATGTGGTGGTAACAGCAAATCCTGCAACTTTAACACATAAAATTATGCACTTAGGTAGTTGTTCGATGGCAACAACACCGGTTAATTTAGATTTTGGTACTATATCACCTATTGAGATTAATAAAGGAAATCTCTATCAATCGGTTACTGTGTCCTGGAACTGCGTTAACAAAGCGCTCGCAGTGAATGGTTTTAATTTACGTTTTGATCCTGAAAATGTTATTAATGCCAACCAAGCCACATTTAGTGCCACAGCTACTGATGGTAAGAAACTAAATTTTCAGTTAGTGCAATATAATCAAGGGAAGGAAACTCCTCCTCAGCTTAATAAAAGTATCCAAGTGTATGCTCCCGTAACTAATGATGTTTACAATACAATTAGCTTAAGAATAAAAGTATTACCAGCATAAACTTATCCCACAGGGAAAATTTCAACGTATTTAACAATTACTGCGACATATATGTAAAGGATGATATTTATGAGGAAATGGAAAGTGTTAATTTATTCTATGTCATTAATTTGCTGTAGTAGTTATGGGTCATACACCATTTCAAATAGAGTAAACATCACAGCGACGATGGCATTAAACACCTGTGCATTAACGTTAACACCTGCAAATGTGAATTTTGGCGGAGTACGTATTGATGAGATTGAAGCGGGGAGTATTTCTCCACAGATAGTGTCACTGGCAATGCAATGTAGTTGGCCTGCCAGCGGTGTATCGGTAAAATTTGTACCAAAGGATGGTGTTTCTACCAGCGACTCAAACATCATGAAAACCGGACTATCTGGTGTTGGGCTGGCTTTATCGTGGAAAAAGAATGCAGCTTCTGACTTTACCAATCTTAATTACAATACATCGTTGCAACTTAATGCTCAGGAACAATCAAGTAATGTGACATTGGGACAGTTTAGACTTTTACCGAAGAAAGTACCTGAGCAAATAATACAAAGTGGCAATATAGCAACCAGTTTGACTGTCGAGGTTAGCTATGATTAATTCTTTCTGCAAATACATCCTTATTGCATTGAGTACCCTGGTTCACCTTTGGGGTAATAATGCCATTGCCGCACAAACGGCAAGTGCAAGCTTGCCGATTGCAATGACGGTAACAAATCCACAATGCACTATTAATAATGGGCAAGGATTACCCACCACAGTTCAACTTCCTGTTGTCACAACTGCGGGAGTATTTTCTGATAACAATACTGTTGAAGTTCCCATTGTCGTTAGTTGTGCAGGAAGTGTTTCAAAATTTGAAATTACATTAACAGGAGGGAGTTCATCGAAAATTACGACCAGCAATAGTATGATTGATATTACACTTAATTGGAAAAAAGGTGGGGCGGAAGTTCAATTTGGAACACCTGTATCATTGACTAAAGCACCATATCTTGTAAGTAACAAAGAATTTGATGCCTCGCTAATAGCTAAAGTTACGCCTCATTCTGGAAGTATTCCTGCAGGGCTCTATACAGCGAGTTTGCCGGTAACGTTAACGTACTATTAAAATATCTGATAAGTATAGTAGTAATAGATATTAATATCCGGATCTGTGACCCGGTATTAATGTTTTATAAACACGTCATAATCAGTTTATTGTTAACCATGGTGTAGGCCTAATTAAGTCACTTTCAGTAATTGGTATATACCTAAAAGTTTAGTGTAAATATACCGTCGCAATCATTATGTAACCAGAGTGATATTATAAATGAATTTTATCTATTCACTTAAATTTAATAAAAAAAGAGAGTTGGTTGTTGCATCTGAAATCTCAGGAGGAATAAAAAAATCAACCCACAGTAAAGTATCAAAATCTGTAATTATTCTGATTAACATTTTAGCCGCTCAACTCTACTCTCCGTTAGTTCACGCTTCGGTTGTCGGGATGGACATACCATATCAAACGTACCGTGATTTTGCAGAGAATAAAGGAGCTTTTTCTACTGGCGCACTGAATATTCCTTTATATAATAAACAAGGAAACTTATATTCAACCCTCAGTCAGGCACCAATGATAGATTTTAGTTCTGTTGATAGGGGACTTTCAGTAGCAACCTTAGTTGCGCCACAATATATTGTCAGCGTAAAACATAACGGTGGGTACAAAAGTGTTAAGTTTGGCTATAACGACGATAATAATTATATTCTTGTCGATCGCAATAACGGTGCACGAGACTTCCATACACCACGTCTGAATAAAATTGTTACCGAGGTTGCACCTTCAGAAGTGACTGATGCGGGTACTGCTACAGGAACCTATAAGAATCAAGAGCGTTTTCCGGTGTTTTACCGGGTCGGTACAGGCACGCAATATGTTAAGGGTATAACTGGGAAGTTAACGTCAATCGCTGGCGGATATACATATAAAACGGGTGGAACTGTTGGAGTACCTGCAATATCGGACTGGAGCATTGTGAGCAATCCGGGCAATACCTATGCCGTAGCTAATGGTCCTATGGCCTCTTATGGCACACCCGGCGATAGTGGCTCTCCCCTTTTTGCCTGGGATACGCAACGTAATAAATGGGTGTTGGTTGCAGTACTCAATTCCTATGCGGGTAATGCAGGAAAAACTAACTGGTTTACCGTTATTCCGGTGAATGAAGTGAATGCCAATATTGAGGTTGATACTGACGCGCCAGTAACGCCAATGAGTACAACCGAAAATATTAACTGGACTTACGATATTTCCACGGGGACCGGTAAGCTGACCCAAGGAGCGGATACCTGGGAGATGCATGGTCGTGACACTGGAAGTAGTGCAGTTTCATTTAATCATGGAAAGGATTTGCCCTTCGAAAACACCGGCACAGTGATGTTGAAGGATACGGTTAATCAGGGGGCTGGCACGCTCACATTTAACGGTGATTACACAGTAAAACCGGACGCTGATCAGACCTGGGTAGGGGGCGGTATTATTGTCAATGGTGATCATACCGTGAACTGGCAAGTTAACGGTGTTGCGGGCGATAGTCTGCATAAGCTAGGTACCGGGACGTTGAACATTTCAGGTACTGGCATCAATCCCGGAACGCTCAGTGTGGGGGATGGAACAGTTGTGCTAGCCCAAAAACCAGATAGTAATGGACAGGTTCAGGCGTTCGAGTCCGCCAGCATAGTCAGTGGCCGGCCTACTCTGGTATTGAGCGACAGCCATCAGATGAACCCGGATAATATCAAATGGGGGTATCGTGGCGGTAAACTTGATATTAACGGTAATGATTTGACCTTTCATGCTCTAAATGCAGCAGATGAAGGGGCGATATTAACCAATAGCAGCTCGCTTTCCACTGTTAATCTGGATTTTAATTCGACGAATACCACGACGCCGGTAACGACGATGTTCCACGGATATTTCACTGGCAATGTAAATGTTAAAAATAACGCAACATCTAATGTGAATAATACCTTCGTGGTTGATGGCGGTATTAATACACCGGCAGGCAGCATGACGCAGCAGGGCGGACGTCTCTTTTTTCAGGGGCATCCGGTCATCCATGCTGTAAGCACTCAGACTGTCGCCAGCAAATTAAAGGCGCTGGGCGATGATTCCGTGCTCACACAACCAGTTTCTTTCACACAAAGCGACTGGCAAACACGGCAATTTAATCTGAAGTCGCTGGATCTCAACAATGCTGCATTTTACCTTGCGCGCAATGCAGAATTGACCACGACAATCAATGCCAATAACTCCACTGTTACTTTGGGCAGTGAAGACCTTTATATAGATACCAATGATGGTAATGGCGTAAAAACAACACCTGTGGAAGGTCAATCAATTGCGACCACATCAGAAGATCAAAGCAGCTTTATAGGGAACGTTTATCTCAGAGGTAGATCCACGCTGAATATCGGTTATGGCACCAACATCATTGGCGATATTAATGCATGGTCTGATCTCAACATCAACTTTGGATCGGGCACAAAACAAAGTTCGGCTACTGGTATTTCTTATACTGGTAATATCTACGCACCGGAAGCGAATGTCAGTATGAATAATACGTCGTGGGCATTGAGAGGAGAATCATGGCTTGGCAAAACAACCATTTCAAACAGCCAGCTTACGGTGTCTACGGATGGTAAAACAAGTAGCAATATTACTGTTGTAGATAAATTAACTGCAGATAACAACACTCTGTACGTTACACCGACCCGGCCGCTTAGTGAAATGTCATTCAATAATATTCCACTGATTACAGCAAAACGTGGGGTCAATAATACCTCGGCGTTTAAAACGGTGACTCAACAGGTTGGCTTTCACTCAATGACGCCAAAGATTGAGGTGGTTAATGTCGATGGCACCACACAGTGGCGTCTGAAAGGATTCGATGTTCAGAGTGATAGTTCTGCTCTTAACGAGGGGCAGCGTTTAACGAACACTGGCGTTAAAAACTTTCTGACTGAGGTTAATAACCTTAACCGTCGTATGGGTGACCTGCGCGATACAAAAGGTGAAACAGGCGCATGGGCACGATTAATGAACTCTTCTGGCTCAGGTCATGGTGGCTTATCCGATAGCCATGTTCATCTGCAGGTTGGTGCCGACAGAAAGCATCATTTTGAGGGGGGAGACCTCTTTACAGGCGTCATGATGACCTTTACCGATAGTAAAGCCAGCGCGGAAAGTTATCAGGGGAAAACCCGTTCCGTAGGTGGTGGACTGTACGCATCGACATTGTTTGATTCAGGCGTGTATGTTGACGTAATCGGTAAATATGTCCATCACAGCAACGACTATTTGCTGCAAACGATGGGATTAAAGGCAGACGATACTGCTCACTCATGGTATTTAGGCGCAGAAACCGGCTGGCGCTATCAGTGGAAGCCTGATGTCTTTATTGAACCGCAGGTTGAACTGGTCTACGGCACGTTGTCAGGCAATACCTTTAACTGGCAATACAACGGCATGGATATCAGCATGAAGCGTAAAACGGCAAACCCCTTGATTGGCCGTACTGGTGTGGAATTCGGAAAAACGCTGGATGGTCACGACTGGCAGGTTACAGCGAAGGCAGGTTTAAGTTATCAGTTTGACCTGCGGAATTCTGGCACCACTACGTATCGTGATTTTGCTGGTGAGTCCACCGTGTACAACGGTAAAGATGGTCGTATGTTAGCCAACATTGGGATTGATACGCGTATTAAAGACAATACCCGTATCGGCCTGACCGTTGAGAAATCAGCATTTGGTAAGTACAACGTCGATAATGCTATCAATGCGAATATCCGCTATTCATTCTGATATTTAAAAAGATCGTTTCATTTACAAGGCCCGGTATGTGTACGTATCGGGCCATCTTGTGTTTGTCATCACGCTCATATCAATAACATCTGCCCTTTTTTTTAACCCTGGGTCATACTCATATTTTGTTAACAAAAAGGAAACATAATGAAACTCATCGGTAGCTACACCAGCCCGTTTGTACGCAAACTTTCTATTCTGTTGTTAGAAAAGGGCATTACTTTCGAATTTATCAATGAACTGCCCTATAACGTAGACAACGGCGTGGCGAAATTTAACCCGTTAGGGAAAGTGCCGGTGCTGGTGACCGAAGAGGGCGAATGCTGGTTTGATTCGCCAATCATTGCCGAATATATCGAATTAATGAACGTTGCTCCGGCGATGCTGCCGCGCGATCCGCTAGAGTCGTTGCGAGTGCGTAAGATTGAGGCGTTGGCAGATGGCATTATGGATGCCGGGCTGGCTTCGGTGCGTGAGCAGGCGCGCCCGGCGGCGCAGCAGTCTGAAGATGAGCTGTTACGCCAGCGGGAGAAAATCAACCGCAGTCTGGATGTGCTGGAAGGATATCTGGTCGATGGCACGCTCAAAACCGATACGGTCAATCTGGCGACTATCGCTATTGCCTGTGCCGTCGGGTATCTCAATTTCCGCCGCGTTGCGCCGGGCTGGTGTGTGGACCGCCCACACTTAGTCAAACTGGTCGAGAATCTCTTTAGCCGCGAAAGCTTCGCTCGCACCGAACCGCCAAAGGCTTGATGCGCGATATGTCCTCCAGACACTTCTCACGTTACAATCTGCGGTTATGTTAAACGCCCTTCTCCGTGTGAGAGGGCCTTGATGAGCCTGGTTTCCTATGACAACCGAAACGCGTTCCCTCTATAGTCAGCTTCCCGCTATTGATCGCTTATTGCGTGATAGTTCCTTCCTTTCTTTACGTGATACTTATGGCCACACTCGCGTGGTGGAGTTGCTGCGTCAGATGCTTGACGAAGCGCGAGAAGTAATTCGCGACAGTCAGACGCTACCCGCGTGGTGTGAGAACTGGGCGCAAGAAGTCAATGCCCGACTGGCGAAAGAGGCGCAGAGCGCGCTGCGTCCGGTGATCAACCTGACGGGAACGGTGCTGCATACTAATCTTGGTCGGGCATTGCAGGCGGAAGCGGCGGTGGAAGCTGTTGCGCAAGTTATGCGTTCACCGGTGACGCTGGAATATGATCTGGATGACGCCGGGCGTGGGCATCGCGATCGCGCGCTGGCACAGTTGTTGTGCCGCCTTACTGGCGCGGAAGATGCCTGCATCGTCAATAACAATGCGGCGGCGGTGCTGTTAATGCTGGCAGCAACTGCCAGCGGCAAAGAGGTGGTGGTTTCTCGCGGTGAACTGGTGGAGATTGGTGGCTCGTTTCGTATCCCTGACGTAATGCGTCAGGCAGGCTGTACCCTGCATGAAGTAGGAACCACCAACCGTACCCACGCTAATGATTATCGTCAGGCGGTGAATGAAAATACCGCGCTGTTGATGAAGGTGCATACCAGTAACTACAGCATTCAGGGGTTCACCAAAGCGGTAGACGAAGCGGAGTTGGTGGTGCTCGGTAGAGAGCTGGATGTTCCAGTAGTGGCTGATTTAGGCAGCGGTTCGCTGGTCGATCTTAGCCAGTACGGTTTGCCGAAAGAGCCGATGCCACAGGAGTTGATTGCCGCGGGCGTCAGCCTCGTGAGCTTCTCCGGCGACAAGCTGTTAGGCGGGCCACAGGCAGGGATTATCGTCGGTAAAAAAGAGATGATCGCCCGGCTGCAAAGTCACCCGCTGAAGCGTGCATTACGCGCAGATAAAATGACCCTCGCGGCGCTGGAAGCCACGCTGCGTCTTTATTTACACCCTGAGGCTCTGACAGAAAAATTACCGACCCTGCGTCTGCTTACCCGCAGCGCAGAGGTCATTCAAATCCAGGCGCAACGTTTACAGGCTCCCCTTGCCGCACATTACGGCGCGGAGTTTGCGGTACAAGTTATGCCATGCTTGTCGCAGATCGGCAGTGGTTCGCTGCCTGTTGATCGCCTGCCGAGCGCGGCATTAACGTTTACACCTCATGATGGACGCGGTAGCCACCTTGAGGCATTAGCCGCCCGCTGGCGTGAATTGCCGGTGCCAGTGATTGGCCGCATTTACGACGGGCGTCTGTGGCTGGATTTACGCTGCCTTGAAGATGAGCAACGGTTTTTGGAGATGTTGTTGAAATGATTATTGCGACTGCCGGACACGTTGACCACGGCAAAACGACATTATTACAGGCGATTACTGGCGTAAATGCCGACCGTCTGCCGGAAGAAAAAAAGCGTGGCATGACCATCGATCTCGGCTATGCCTACTGGCCGCAGCCGGACGGGCGCGTTCCTGGATTTATTGATGTTCCCGGCCATGAAAAGTTTCTTTCCAACATGCTGGCGGGCGTTGGTGGTATCGATCATGCGCTGTTAGTGGTGGCGTGCGATGACGGCGTGATGGCACAGACCCGTGAGCATCTGGCGATTTTGCAGCTTACCGGTAACCCGATGCTGACGGTCGCGCTGACCAAAGCCGATCGCGTGGACGAAGCGCGCGTTGATGAGGTTGAACGCCAGGTAAAGGAGGTGCTGCGGAAATACGGTTTTGCTGAGGCAAAACTGTTTGTCACCGCAGCGACTGAAGGAAGGGGAATTGATGCTCTGCGCGAACATCTGCTTCAGTTGCCGGAACGTGAACACGCCAGTCAGCACAGTTTCCGCCTCGCTATCGACCGTGCTTTTACCGTAAAAGGTGCCGGGCTGGTGGTGACGGGTACGGCGTTAAGTGGGGAAGTGAATGTTGGCGATTCATTATGGTTGACGGGGGTAAATAAACCGATGCGCGTGCGTGCTCTCCATGCGCAAAATCAACCAACAGAAACCGCCCATGCCGGGCAGCGTATTGCGCTTAATATCGCCGGTGATGCGGAGAAAGAACAGATTAATCGAGGCGACTGGCTGCTGGCAGATGTGCCGCCAGATCCGTTCACGCGGGTGATTGTCGAGCTTCAAACCCATACGCCGCTGACCCAGTGGCAGCCGCTGCATATTCACCACGCCGCCAGCCACGTTACGGGGCGTGTTTCGCTGTTGGAAGATAACCTTGCCGAACTGGTGTTCGACACGCCGCTGTGGTTGGCGGATAACGATCGCTTAGTGCTACGCGATATCTCGGCCCGCAATACGCTGGCGGGTGCCCGCGTGGTGATGCTCAACCCGCCGCGCCGCGGTAAACGTAAGCCGGAATATCTGCAATGGCTGGCGTCACTGGCACGGGTGCAGAATGATGCCGAAGCGCTGGCTGTTCACCTGGAGCGCGGTGCGGTGAATCTCGCGGATTTTGCATGGGCGCGTCAGCTCAACGGCGAAGGGATGCGCGAATTGCTGCAACAGCCGGGCTATATTCAGGCCGGTTATAGCTTGCTGAATGCACCGGTTGCTGCTCGCTGGCAGCGTAAAATTCTCGACACATTAGCGGCTTATCATGAACAGCATCGCGACGAACCAGGGCCGGGACGCGAACGTCTGCGGCGCATGGCGTTGCCGATGGAAGATGAAGCCCTGGTACTGTTGCTGATTGAAAAGATGCGCGAAAGCGGCGAGATCCACAGCCATCACGGCTGGCTGCATCTGCCGGATCACAAAGCCGGATTTAGCGAAGAGCAGCAGGCTATCTGGCAAAAAGTGGAACCGCTGTTTGGCGACGAGCCGTGGTGGGTACGCGACCTGGCAAAAGAGACGGGGACCGACGAGCAGGCAATGCGCCTGACGCTGCGCCAGGCGGCACAGCAGGGGATAATTACGGCGATCGTCAAAGATCGTTATTATCGCAATGATCGAATTGTCGAGTTTGCCAATATGATCCGTGATCTCGATCAGGAGTGTGGCTCGACCTGCGCGGCGGATTTCCGCGATCGCTTAGGCGTTGGCCGAAAACTGGCGATTCAAATTCTGGAATATTTTGACCGGATTGGCTTTACGCGTCGCCGTGGAAATGATCATTTATTACGTGACGCATTATTATTTCCCGAAAAATAAGGAAATGATTAATTCATAATAAATATGAATTAATACAAAATTCTTATTAATATTAAGGAAGCGCGTTGTATGATGAATATAACGTGCTTTTTATTAAAAATATTTTAATAAACGGGAATGTCGATCATATTTTCGAATGAAAATACTTTGTAATCTGCCAGCCCTTTTTACTCTTCCCGGAGTGTTTTATGGCAGCTTCAACCTTTTTTATTCCTTCAGTGAATGTCATCGGTGCTGATTCATTGAATGATGCAATGAATATGATGGCAGAATATGGATTTCGCCGTACATTAATTGTTACTGACAATATGTTAACGAAATTAGGCATGGCGGGTGATGTGCAAAAAGCACTGGAAGAACGCAATATTTTTAGCGTTATTTATGATGGCACCCAGCCGAACCCAACCACGGAAAACGTCGCGGCAGGTTTGAAATTACTAAAAGAAAATAATTGTGATAGCGTGATTTCCTTAGGTGGTGGTTCTCCGCACGACTGCGCAAAAGGTATTGCGCTGGTGGCAGCCAACGGTGGTGATATTCGCGATTACGAAGGCGTTGATCGCTCTGCAAAACCGCAGTTGCCGATGATTGCCATCAATACCACTGCGGGCACTGCGTCTGAAATGACCCGTTTCTGCATCATCACCGACGAAGCGCGTCACATCAAAATGGCGATTGTGGATAAACACGTGACTCCGCTGCTTTCTGTCAATGACTCCTCGCTGATGATCGGTATGCCGAAATCACTGACTGCCGCTACCGGGATGGACGCCTTAACGCACGCCATCGAAGCGTATGTTTCTATTGCGGCAACGCCGATCACCGACGCTTGCGCATTGAAAGCAGTGACCATGATTGCCGAAAACCTGCCAGTAGCAGTAGAAGATGGCAGCAACGTTAAAGCGCGTGAAGCAATGGCCTACGCTCAGTTCCTCGCGGGTATGGCGTTCAACAATGCCTCTCTGGGGTATGTTCATGCGATGGCGCACCAGTTAGGCGGTTTCTACAACCTGCCGCACGGCGTATGCAATGCCGTTCTGCTGCCGCATGTTCAGGTGTTCAACAGCAAAGTTGCCGGTGCGCGTCTGCGTGACTGCGCGGCGGCAATGGGCGTGAACGTGACGGGTAAAAACGACGCGGAAGGTGCAGAAGCCTGCATTAACGCTATTCGTGAACTGGCGAAGAAAGTGAATATCCCTGCGGGTCTGCGTGACCTGAACGTAAAAGAGGAAGATTTTGCGGTGCTGGCGACCAATGCCCTGAAAGACGCCTGCGGTTTTACTAACCCGATTCAGGCAACTCACGAAGAAATTATGGCGATTTATCGCGCTGCGATGTAATCACCTTCCCGTAACGGCTGGCAAATTGTCAGCCGTTTTTTATCAACTATCTCTGTAATCCTTGCCCGTAAATTTGTGATTGCCGTCGTAAAGCTATCACCGGCTGGCGAAGATTTCACCAGTCACGTCTACCCTTGTTATACCTCACACAGCAAGGAGACTACCATGACCAACAATCCCCCTTCAGCACAGATTAAGCCCGGCGAATATGGTTTCCCCCTCAAGTTAAAAACCCGCTATGACAACTTTATCGGCGGCGAATGGGTCGCGCCCGCCGACGGCGAGTACTACCAGAACCTGACGCCAGTGACCGGGCAGTTTCTGTGCGAAGTGGCGTCTTCGGGCAAACGCGATATCGATCTGGCGCTGGATGCAGCCCATAAAGCGAAAGATAAATGGGCGCATACCTCGGTGCAGGATCGTGCGGCGATTCTGTTTAAGATTGCCGATCGGATGGAGCAAAATCTGGAACTGTTGGCGACGGCAGAAACCTGGGATAACGGCAAGCCCATTCGTGAAACCAGTGCTGCCGATGTGCCGCTGGCAATTGACCATTTCCGCTATTTCGCTTCATGTATTCGGGCGCAGGAAGGCGGGATCAGTGAAGTGGATAGCGAAACCGTGGCTTATCACTTCCACGAACCGTTAGGTGTGGTGGGGCAAATTATCCCGTGGAACTTCCCGCTGTTGATGGCGAGTTGGAAAATGGCTCCGGCGCTGGCGGCGGGCAACTGTGTGGTGCTGAAACCGGCGCGACTCACTCCACTTTCGGTGCTGCTGCTGATGGAAATCGTGGGTGATTTACTGCCGCCAGGCGTAGTCAACGTGGTCAACGGCGCTGGTGGCGAAATTGGCGAATATCTGGCGACCTCAAAACGCATTGCTAAAGTGGCATTTACCGGCTCAACGGAAGTCGGTCAGCAGATTATGCAGTACGCTACCCAGAACATTATTCCGGTGACGCTGGAGCTGGGCGGTAAGTCGCCAAATATATTCTTTGCTGATGTCATGGATGAAGAAGATGCTTTCTTCGACAAGGCGCTGGAGGGCTTTGCATTGTTCGCCTTCAACCAGGGCGAAGTCTGTACCTGTCCGAGTCGTGCTTTAGTGCAGGAGTCTATCTACGAACGCTTTATGGAACGCGCCATCCGTCGTGTTGAAAGCATTCGTAGCGGTAACCCGCTCGACAGCGTGACGCAAATGGGCGCGCAGGTTTCTCACGGACAACTGGAAACCATCCTCAATTACATTGATATCGGTAAAAAAGAGGGTGCGGATGTGCTTACCGGCGGGCGGCGTAAGCTACTGGAAGGGGAACTGAAAGACGGCTACTACCTCGAACCGACGATCCTGTTTGGTCAGAATAATATGCGCGTCTTCCAGGAAGAGATTTTTGGCCCGGTGCTGGCGGTGACGACATTTAAGACGATGGACGAGGCGCTGGAGATTGCCAACGATACGCCATATGGCCTGGGCGCAGGCGTCTGGAGTCGTAACGGCAATCTGGCCTATAAGATGGGGCGCGGCATTCAGGCTGGGCGCGTGTGGACCAACTGTTATCACGCTTACCCGGCACATGCGGCGTTTGGCGGCTACAAGCAGTCGGGTATTGGGCGTGAAACCCATAAGATGATGCTGGAGCATTATCAGCAAACTAAGTGTCTGCTGGTGAGCTACTCGGATAAACCGTTGGGGCTGTTCTGATGTGAAAAACGGGTTGCATCGGGTATTCATTGCCTGATGCGACGCTTGCGCGTCTTATCATGCCTACATGGCTCATGCAATATATTGAATTTGCATGATTTTGTAGGCCGGATAAGGCGTTCACGCCGCATCCGGCATAAGCAACGCGCACGTTATCACTATCTGCGACGCTTGCACGTCTTATCGGTTCAAATGTTTACGTCTTGAATAGCTGAATATTTATTGAACTAAATTGCGAGTATCCTCGCATCTTTTCAACAAGTTACTGCACACCATTATTCTTCTTCCGAGCGACATTCCTGAGTCAACTTTATCCACCTGACGGCCTATATAAATCGCGCTATCGTGATTGCTACCAAAACATCTGGCTCAGCGGGTGCAGGACTTTATTGGCGGGCAATGGCTGCTGGTAGATATCAATATGAATCAGTTCGAAGGTCGGGCTGAACGAATCAATATTACAATGCCGAAAGGGTTACTGAACAAGATTGATACCTACGTGCGCAATCATCCTGATTACGCCAGCAGAAGTGCGTTTCTGGCAGAAGCTGCCGGACGAGATTACCGACAGCCCAATGATCGATCGTTATGAGAGTTTTATGTTTGTCACTGGTGTGAGCTGGCGTTTTTAATTGACCAGGGAGATGTTGGATAAATTGCGTTAGCAAAATCTATATTAATCAGTTGTAATTACGGTGTCGGAGGGGTATCCGGCACCGCAATGGATTACGGCAGATAAAACACTTCTTGTAGCTCGCTACTGATCGGGCTGTTATTCGGATTAGCGGGCATAACGTCAGTCATATATTTCCACCAACGTTGGCAAACGTCAGTGCTGGCAACCGCATTCCAGCGTTCTTCAGATTCAATTTCCACGCTGGCAAACAGCAAATTTCGCGCTTTATCGAGATAGATAGCGTAGTTATGCGCGCCGTGAGATTTCAATACCGCTTCCAGTTCCGGCCAGATCGGGTTATGCCGACGTTGATACTCGTCGTGGGCGTCGGGGTTTACCTGCATAACAAAGGCTTTGCGGATCATGTTTACTCCTTACAGCGCCAGCGCGCTAGCCAGTGGCGTAACGCCGAAACGTTTGCCGAGGGCTATCAACTCCTCACGGCCGATGGTCTGTTTCATGCCGCCCATCGAATACACTTTTACCAACACTTCCGCCGATTTTTCTGCGGTATCGATCAGGCCAAACGCTTCGTCCAGCGTCGGACCGCTGCCGAAGACGCCGTGGAATGGCCAGAGTACCAGTGAATGTTTTTGCATTTCTTGCGCGGTGGCCTGGCCGATTTCGTCCGTGCCTGGCACCATCCACGGCAGAATGCCGACACCATCCGGGAATACCACCAGGCACTCGGTGCTGCCTTCCCACAGTTGGCGGGTGAAAACCGCCGTGTCGTTTTCCAGCACATAGGTGAGGGCGATGAGGTTGGTGGCATGGCAGTGCATGATCACCCGATCTTTACCGTTGGTGGTTTTAATGCGTTTGCAGTGGGAGAGGAAATGAGCCGGAAGTTCGGAGGTCGGAACGGCTTCGTTGGTTAGCCCCCAGAGAATGTGGTAGCCCGCACCGTCGCTGTCGACTTTTACGACGCCTAAATTGGCGGCGGGATCGAGCTGGACGTTACGGAAGAATTTGCCGGAACCGGTGACGATAAACGGTGTATTTGCCAGTAAAGGCATTGGCTGACTGAGCGGGATATAGCGCGGTTGTGGATGGAAATTGTCGTGATAAGGCGCGATATCGGCGTCATCCAGGCGCAGCGTCAGGTTGCCGCCGTTGCGCTCGTCCCAACCTTTCAGCCAGGCATCGGTGGTGGCTTTGATCATTCCCTGGACAAACCAGGACTGGGTAATGTTTTGCATGTTCTGTGTTCCTGTAAATTCGGTGTTGTCGGATGCACGACCTGTAGGCCGGATAAGGCACCTGTGCCGCATCCGGCACTCAATGCCTGATACGTCTTATCAGGCATATAACTGTTGCTGACCTGTAGATCGGATAAGTCACTTGTGCCGCATTCAGCGGTATTTACCCGCGTTGACGCAAAATCGTGTTTTCATAAGCCCGCACGCTTTCCAGCCACTCGCTACCCACTGGCGTATCATGACGCTGGCAATACATTTCCCACACCGCCTGCCACGGCAACGATTTCTGCTCTTCCAGCAACGCCAGTCGCGCGGTGTAATCGCCTGCCGCTTCCAGCTTGCGCAGTTCGGCTGTCGGTTCTAACAACGCACGCAGCAGAGCTTTTTTCATATTGCGTGTACCAATGACCCACGCGGCAATGCGGTTGATGGAGGCATCAAAGAAGTCGAGGCCGATATGTACCCGGTCAAACAGGTCATGACGGACGATCTCGCTGGCGATCGCCTGGGTTTCATCATCCAGCAGCACGACGTGATCGCTGTCCCAGCGTACCGGGCGGCTGACGTGCAGCAGCAACTGCGGCACATACAACATGGCGGCGGAAATCTTGTCGGAAATGACTTCAGTCGGGTGGAAGTGTCCGGCATCCAGGCACAGCGCAGTCTGGCGGCTGGTGGCATAACCCATATAAAACTCATTAGAGCCAACCGTATAGCTCTCCGCGCCAATGCCAAACAATTTGCTCTCTACGGCGTCGATATGGTGCGCCGGATCCAGCTTTTCGCTGATCACTTCATCCAGTGCTGCCAGCAAACGCTGGCGCGGGGCAAGGCGGTCAATGGTGATATCTTTCATGCCATCCGGGATCCAGATGTTCATCACTGATGGCGTGCCGAGTTGTTCGCCAAAATAGGCCGAAACGCGGCGGCTGGCCTTACAATGATCAATCCAGAACTGGCGAATGCGGTCGTCGGCATGTGAGAGCGTAAAGCCATCGGCGCTTAGCGGATGCGAGAAACAGGAAGGGTTAAAATCCAGACCGAGTTGATTAGCTTTCGCCCATTCAACCCAGTTTTTGAAGTGTTCAGGTTTGATTTGGTCACGCGAGACTGGCGTGTCTGACTCCAGATAGATCGCATGTAAATTAAGCCGTTTCGGCCCCGGAATCAGCCGCATAGCCTGTTCCAAATCGACACGCAGCTCTTCGGCATTGCGCGCTTTTCCCGGGTAGTTGCCGGTGGCCTGAATCCCTCCAGTCAGCGAACCTTCCGGGTTTTCAAAACCAGAAACATCATCGCCCTGCCAGCAGTGCATTGAAACGGGTAAGCGATCAAGTTGGCGCAGTGCCTCCTCGACATCAATCCCTACCGCCGCGAAACGCTGTTTCGCCAGTTCCCAGGCCTGTTCCAGTTGAGTGGTCATGCGCAAAGCTCCTTAGTCTGTCGTGTAGAGCGAAACTGCGCCACATAGTGGGCAATTTCACTGTCAGGATTAGGGGTAAAGGTGGTCAGATTCGCAGTGGCGCTTACCACCTGACGGAAATCATCCACATTGTTGAGTTCATCCAGCGCCATTAACTGGATGCCGATATTGCCGAGCGTTGAAGCTTCTACAGGCCCGGCGATCACCCGAGTACCGCAGGCATCGGCGCACAACTGGTTGAGTAGTGCGTTTTGGCTGCCGCCGCCGACAATATGCAGTTGCGAGAAATCTTCACCGCGTAGCTGTGCCAGTTCATGCAGCACATCGGCATACAGCACTGCCAGACTGTCGAAAATACAGCGCGCCAGTTCAGCATCACTTTCTGGGATCGGTTGCGCCGTTTCCCGACACGCAGCCTGAATTTCGCTGCACATCGCGTCAGGATTAATAAAGCGATCGTCATTGGGATTGATGATGAAGCGGCAGGCCGGAAGCGCCTGTGTCGTAGCGATAAGTGCCGGGAGATCGTTGATTTTCCGCTCCTGAAGCACCCGCTGAAGCAGCCATAAGCCCATAATATTTTTCAGCACCCGATAGCGACCTTCCGCACCACCTTCATTGGTGATGTTGGCTGCCAGCGCCGCATCATTGGTGAATGGCGTCTGGCTTTCGAAGCCCATCAATGACCAGGTTCCGGAGGAGAGGTAAGCGGCGCGTGATCCGTTTAACGGCGAAGCGATAACCGCGCTGGCGGTATCATGGCTGGCAACGGCGACCACAGGAATTTCATTACCCTGCGGACAAATCCAGTGACCAATGACATTGCCCGGATGCGTCGGGCGGCCAAACCAGGCTTTGTTGGCACCGCTCCACGCCAGCAGGGAGTCATCCCAGTCATCGCTATTGATATTGACCAGTTGCGTGGTGGTGGCGTTTGTGTACTCCCAGTTCATCTTGCCGGTCAGGCGATAACTAAAGTAATCCGGCATTAGCAGAGCGTGAGCAATGTGTGGAATAAGTTCGGGTTGTTGCTCTGTCAGCGCACGTAGCTGATAGATCGTATTGAAGGGCAAAAACTGAATGCCGCTACGCTGATAAATATCGCGCTTTCCATATTGCTGTTGTGCCAGCGCCATCAGACCACTGGTGCGGCTATCTCGATAAGCAACAGGCAGACCCACGCGCTGACCGTGTTGGTCGAGTAGTACATAGTCCACGCCCCAGGTATCAATACCGATGCTATCGATACGAATCCCTTCCTCACAAACCTTGTTTAGCCCAAGGCGAATGGCGCTCTCCAGGCTATCCACATCCCAGGTGACATAGCCGTTCCGGTTATGCAGTCCATTGTTAAATCGATGGATTTCACGCAGCGTCAGGCTGCGACATTCACGGGAGTAACGCGCCAGCATCACGCGCCCACTGGATGCGCCGAGATCGACGGCGACACAATTGCGAAAGGTCATAATGTGATCCTGCTGAATTTCATTACGACCAGTCTAAAAAGCGCCCGAGTTCGCTACCTTCTTGTTACTGACAGGAAAATACACCACTGGCAACCAGGGAAAGATGAACGTGATAGCGTTCACAATTTTCTGAATTGTGGTGGTGTGATGTTTGCCGCATTTCCTGAAAATTCACGCTGTATCTTGAAAAATCGACATTTTTTACGAGTTTTGCCGTCAAAAATTTAAGGTAAGAACCAAACCGCTTGATTACTATTCCGCCATGTTGATGACATCAGGAGGCCAGTATGACCGTATTACAAAGTGTGGATTTTTTTCCGTCTGGTCACGCGTCCGTGGCGATAGAACCCCGGCTTCCGCAAGCTGATTTCCCTGAGCATCACCATGATTTTCATGAGATTGTGATTGTTGAATATGGCACGGGTATCCACATTTTCAATGGGCAGCCTTATACCATCTCCGGTGGCACAATCTGCTTCGTGCGCGATCATGATCGGCATTTATACGAACATACGGACAATCTGTGTTTGACCAATGTGCTGTATCGCTCACCGGATCGATTTCAGTTTCTCGCCGGGCTGCATCAGCTTCTTCCGCAAGAGCTGGACGGGCAATATCCGTCTCACTGGCGCGTGAGCCAAAGCGTATTGCAGCAGGTGCGGCAACTGGTTTCGCAACTGGAACAGCATGAAAGGGCGAGTGATTTACCCTCGAAAGCCAGTCGCGAGATTTTGTTTATGCAATTACTGCTCTTGCTGCGTAAAAACAGTTTGCAGGAGAGTATGGAAAGTCGTGAATCACGTCTGAACTTGCTCCTGGCCTGGCTGGAGGAGCATTTTGCCGACGAGGTGAATTGGGAAACGGTGGCGGATAAGTTTTCTCTGTCACTACGCACTTTGCATCGTCAGCTAAAACAGCAAACCGGTTTGACTCCCCAGCGTTACCTTAACCGTTTACGGTTGGTGAAGGCGCGTCATCTGTTACGTCATAGCGAGGCCAGCGTGACCGAAATCGCATATCGCTGCGGGTTCAGCGACAGTAACCACTTTTCGACGCTGTTTCGCCGTGAGTTTAACTGGTCACCGCGTGATATTCGCCAGGGGCGGGATGGTTTTCTGCAATAACGCGAATCTTCTCAACGTATTTCCACGCCAGATTATGAATAATCAAATGCGTTTTCTGGCTGAGGTGGCACGGTGGTTCATCAGTTAATCCTTCGCAAAAAAGATTTTTTTGCCAGCGAACAGCAGGCGGTCGCTGTTGCTGACCGTTATCCGCAGGATGTCTTTGCCGAACATACACATGATTTTTGTGAACTGGTGATCGTCTGGCGCGGTAATGGTCTGCATGTGCTCAACGATCGCCCTTATCGCATTACCCGTGGCGATCTCTTTTATATTCACGCTGATGATAAACACTCCTACGCTTCCGTTAACGATCTGGTGTTGCAGAACATTATTTATTGTCCGGAGCGACTGACGCTTAGTCTTGACTGGCAGGGGGCGATTCCGGGATTTAACGCCAGCGCAGGACAATCACACTGGCGTTTAGGTAGCGTAGGCATGGCACAGGCGCGGCAGGTTATCGGTCAGCTTGAGCACGAAAGCAGTCAGCATGCACCGTTCGCCAACGAGATGGCGGAGTTACTGTTTGGGCAGTTGGTGATGCTTTTGAAGCGTCATCGTTACACCAGTGATTCGTTGCCGCCAACATCCAGCGAAACGTTGCTGGATAAGCTGATTACCCGGCTGGCGGCCAGCCTGAAAAGTCCCTTTGCGCTGGATAAATTTTGTGATGAGGCATCGTGCAGTGAACGCGTCCTGCGTCAGCAATTTCGCCAGCAGACCGGCATGACCATCAATCAATATCTGCGGCAGGTCAGAGTGTGCCATGCGCAATATCTTCTCCAGCATAGCCGCTTGTTAATCAGTGATATCTCGACAGAATGTGGCTTTGAAGACAGCAACTACTTTTCGGTGGTGTTTACCCGGGAAACCGGGATGACGCCCAGCCAGTGGCGTCATCTCTGTTCCCAGAAAGATTAATTCGCCATGCCCATACCAACGATGTTGGCGGCGACAATAATCACCACACAGCCGAGGCTCAACACCGTTACCGGACGGCGACCCGCATTGTTCCACTCTTTCAGAACCAGACCGACGATACCGCCGCACAGAACGTAGAAACTCATATGCAGCATCCAACTGATGTAGTCATATTGCGCCGGAATGCGGGCGTGACCCCAGGCATAGAAAAAGAATTGCAGATACCACATCAAACCGCCTAGCGCCGAGAGCAATATGTTGTGAATGATCAGCGGTTTTGCCAGCGAGAAGTCGGCTTTTAGCGACAAATCTTTCACTTTTGCCAGACGAATAAAACAGAAACCGAGGTTAATAATCGCGCCGCCGCCCATGATGACAACATAGCTTGGCAGAGCGACATACAATGGATCAACACCCAACGCGGCAGCCGCTTCATGCATTGGTTTTGCGGCGTTCATCGCAAAGGACATCCCTGCAGAGAAAATGCCGCACATCACCGCCAGTACCAGCCCTTTTTTCAGGTTGAACTCTTCGGCTTTAATGCCCATTTTGCGCTCTTTCAATTGCCCGGCGCGGGTCACAATTCCCACGCCAATCAGCGCTACCAGCACGCCGAGCAACGTCATTCGCCCACCGTCGGTATTAATTAACACATCGAAATTGCCGTTGATAATTGGCGTCATCAGTGTACCGACGATCAACGTAATGCCAATGGCGATACCTATCCCCATCGACATGCCGAGATAACGCATGGTCAGGCCGTAGTTGATATTACCAA
>OBUY01000148.1_pt1 | contig 36694 bp, 22 predicted proteins | sample 1475781 | NCBI WGS metagenome assembly OBUY01 (sample SAMEA2579912, study PRJEB22360) | human gut metagenome | biome: human gut; feature: human-associated habitat; material: faeces | place: Denmark | collected 2008/2010 | reverse complement strand
CATATTGATGAGCTGCTGCCAACTGTTCATCCGACCAATATTGAGAAGGATGATTCGTATGATTGATAAACATAACCACTCCTCACTATACAAACTACAAAACAGAATTCATTTATTATTCATCTTTAATAATAGCAAATCGTATAAAAAAAATCACTCATAAATACATGATTTATGAAAGATTTTTCATATTTTATAAATTGTATATAATTACACGAATGTATAGGCTAATACCATATTTTTACATATACATCAGCCCCTACTATCAAGATATATTCTCAGATTTTTCAATATCTACTGTTTCACCTAACGATTTGAGATATGAAATAAAAGCTTGTATTTCTTGTTGAATCCATTTTCTTGGTGCTAGATTATCAAGGCGAGAAAGCTCCGCTTTCATATAGTCCTCATAAAGCTCCACCCATTTCTTATTGGTCTCTTTAGATAAAAAACAACCTCGTTCTGATAGATCAAAATCTTCAGGGAGTATCATATGACGATTCAATAGTTTTAATACAAAGCGATCGATTATATCTTGTCTAAATATATCCATTACATCGTACACTAAACTATCCTTTCGATTATTCGTGCTATGTAGAACACCTATGCGTACATCTAAACCAGCAGTCAGTAAACAGGCACGGACTTCCCGTTCTAAAAACGAATAGCCATAACTCAAGATAGCGTTAACAGGATCAGGGCTAGGATGACGTTTACGCCCAGAAAATTCCCATGGTTCAGATAATACATGCCCTAATACAGAAAAATAAGTCCTAGATGCTAATCCCTCTATACCACGTAATGTGTCTACTTTTTTTGTTCTTTCTACACGTTTCAGCAACGCTTGCATCGTTCTATGTACGGCCACAAAATTTGGAATGCATTTACTCTTTTTGTACTGATTCAACAAGGCTATCTGACCTTTAATCTTACGTCGAACAATATATTTTGCCCCATCTAAGGCAAATTCTTGATTTTGAAAGCATGCTACTTGCCACAACAAACGTTGTAAAGTCGTATGCTCATCCCCTAAGATTCCTACAAGCTGATACTTATAATCTACAAACTGAATGAGAGAACCTTGCTTCACTAAAGAAAACATAACCTGCGTAGAAATTTGAATCGTTCGGCCTAATACAAGATTTGATACAGTCGCTATAGGAATTTCTTTAATAACAGAATGATCTTTTTCAAGTACTAACAATCCTCCATCTTGTCGTATCGATATACCAGGTGTCATTACATATAAAGTTTCTAACATCACAACCTCCTAGAAAATTAAATAATCAACATCTTATCCTCTGTTAATGGAATCATTTTATTACACCATATAGGTGTCTTAGCTGTGTCAGAAATAGAGACGATGAGGAGGCGCCGTGTTTCATCCCCTTGTGTTAGCACCTCGAGCTTTTTGGCAATCGTTTCTACTCTAACGTGAGCATAAACACATAAAAACACACTATACTGTACGCGGTAACAGAAGGATTCTAAATACTTAACTACCTTATTTCTAATTTTAGTATCGGAAATATCATAAGAAATAAGATACCGCATCAGAACCTCCTGTATCTTTACTTTCTACCATTAGTCAGAGAATCAAAAATCATAAGCAATACAATCCCACATAAAAATATCCCTATGAAGCCAGTCATTCCATTTACTCCTTTACTAAACAACAATCATTGAATCCGGTCTTTCACCATAATGATTAGGATCTTCATCCCCTGGCATCAGCACTAAACCAATTTTTACAAATCCCATTATTTTAGCCAAAGTGGGCTCAAAAATAGCTATTATAGCGGCCACAATATAAATACCTGCTAAATAAGTTGGTCCATTTAAATCATGAATACGTCGCGATGCAATAGCTAACTCTCGAACAACAGAATACCCTATGATTGACCAACCCAATACCCAGAAAAACTTTGATACAGGGGCAAGACTAATACAAAGGCCCCCAAGATAGCCAATACCAATAATCATCAACAAATTCATAAAATAAGAGCGACGATTCATACGCCCTGATAAGGACAACATAGACTTTAATTCTTGCTGTAAATTTTCCATAATACCCTCCTTAATAATCATTCCGTGATGGTAATACAAACCACACCAATAAAGTTAAAAACAACATTGCCATATACTACCTCCTATATAAGACCAATTAAACTTGTTGAGTTCATTATACGAATCATACTGAAAGTGAACTAATCAGAAAAACTAGGAACAAAAAAAAGAACTGTATCTTTGTGTGACATACACAAGAACACAGTTCTTTATTATTATGTAATTTTTAAGTTAGATATTCACATTCTTCGACGCATACTGTAAATGGTAAGTGCTGTTGCAACTTTTTCTGGAAAAAAGAAATCACTGCAAATACAAATTCTGACGTGTTTCAATACCGTAAACGGTAAGACTATTACCTCATCATATCTGTTTCACCTTCACTTTGTTCAGGTATTTGAGATGTGCGGACCTCATCGTCGCTTTGCGCCTCTGTTGTCTCGCACCCTTCTGCGCACATCGTAACCGGTAAGTACTGTTGCAACTACATTTGCGAAATAGTAGGTGATCCAATTATCTCCGAGCGTTTCAATACCGTAAACGGTAAATATTGTTGCAACTTATAATAATGATGGGGCTGGTCTGATGTACTGGGACTCGTTTCAATACCGTAAACGGTAGGTACTGTTGCAACTCGACTTAAGGTGAAGTAATGATACAGCAAAGAGAAACTTTGTTTCAATACCGTAAACGGTAAGTACTGTTGCAACTGACAAATACGGAAAGCCGACGCAACTGTATGTCGGGTTTCAATACCGTAAACGGTAAGTACTGTTGCAACTGATAAATATCAAGTTCCTTATAGATGGGCTGAAGCTAGTTTCAATACCGTAAACGGTAAGTACTGTTGCAACTTAGGAATCAACTCTAAAGGCAAACGCGCAGAATTAGAAGGGTTTCAATACCGTAAACGGTAAGCACTGTTGCAACTCCCTCATAGCGCTAGGGGTGAATTCGCTCATGTGCTATGTTTCAATACCGTAAACGGTAAGCACTGTTGCAACCTATTAAACCTGGCGATAAGGTTGCAGTACCTATCTATCGGTTTCAATACCGTAAACGGTAAGCACTGTTGCAACAATGGAATATGTTATTTGCAAGAAAGAAGTTGTAAAAAGTTTCAATACCGTAAACGGTAAGCACTGTTGCAACGAGTATGCAACAATCGCTATGTCTGCAGCATCATTACGGTTTCAATACCGTAAACGGTAAGCACTGTTGCAACTGAATTCGATAAAGTAATGAATTCTTTAGAGCCAGAAACGTTTCAATACCGTAAACGGTAAGCACTGTTGCAACTTACTATGGAAGATGTTCGTAATGCTAAAATTGAAAGGTTTCAATACCGTAAACGGTAAGCACTGTTGCAACTTCAATATAAGATAAAATTTTTTGGTTATTATTTCTAAGTTTCAATACCGTAAACGGTAAGCACTGTTGCAACATACAATAATTTACCGCACGGATTGCCAACAATCCATACAGGTTTCAATACCGTAAACGGTAAGCACTGTTGCAACAGCATACCTCAGAAAGCCAGTATTCATGGGGCTTAAAATTAAGTTTTGGCAAACCTCACACCGTAAACGGTCAGATTGGGCTCCCATTAGATCAAAAATACCGATAAGCATAAGTAAATACTAGTGGTAAATGATTTTTCTAAGGTTACAGTAATTATAAGGGTTTCTCGATTTTACGTCAATATTCTTTATCGTTTTCTTTCTGACTTATGGCTTATTTTTAATTAAATGAAGATAGTATCTAAGTTTAACAACCTTTAACTTAATTTGACTACCTAAAAAAGGATTTAGTCTATCTACTACATATAAAAAGACCTATCCATACATCATCATATGAATAGGCCTATATACAATTATATTCCATCATTATTTCTACTATTAAGCCTCAAGATACCAAGCGAATATATACAGCAATAATAATCCTATTAGAGTTGACATGTACACCTCTCCTATACTCAATCAAATAATTCGTCTAGTACAAAATCTACTGCTTCATCAACAGCTATTTCTATTACTAGATCCAATAGTTCATCCATATTTTTACCTCATTACAATTAAAACCTTTTAATACAATCCTTAAAACTTACATCTCCTGTTTTCTACTAATTTATATTGTAACAATTGTTTCATACTATTTTCTCCTTACATTAGTCCTCAAATAATTTACATACTATTAATCCTACGGCAAAGCCTATATATGGATACATACTATCATCTACCTTTCTTAATATATCAACCAACAACTAGTCATCAGACTTAACGGCTTGATATACGGACACACCTAATAATACACCTGCTGCAAAACCTTCCCATGCGGCTGCGGCCGCTGCTGCTGCAAATAATGGTAGCATATTAATTCCTCCTAAAATACATATAAACAAAACAAATCCTTTGACATTTACAATTTCAAATATCCAATTCTACAAGTCATTCATTACCTCCCAACTCATATGACTAAATTAACTATCCATAGTATAACCTTATCAAAGATACAATTGAATTCATAAAAACTAAGGCGAACTATCATCTTTATAATTCATAGTATTTCCCTTTGGGCTACAAAATAATTATAGAATGAAAATCGACAAGTCCATATTCAAAAAAACTAAGACGCAAAAAAGGGTGAATCTAAAGATTCACCCTTTTACATTAAATATGAAAATACACAATTATAAACGATAAAAACTGTTACTTTGTCACCTTCGTTTTACCTTCACTTCGTTCAGGTACTTGAGATGTGCGGACCTCATCGTCGCTTCTCTCCTCTGCAGTCTAGCACCCTTCTGCGCATACCGTAAACGATAAGTGCTGTTACAACTATCCAAAGGCGATAGCATGGCATTCATGAGCTATGAGTTTCAATACCATAAACGGTAAGTACTGTTGCAACAATCTAACATGACTCAATTTATTAATATGGCAGTCTCAGTTTCAATACCGTAAACGGTAAGTACTGTTGCAACTGATAAATATCTACGAAAAGATATCAAAGAATTTGATAGTTTCAATACCGTAAACGGTAAGTACTGTTGCAACTTGCCTAAATGGCTTCAAAAATTAAAAAACACTAATCAGTTTCAATACCGTAAACGGTAAGTACTGTTGCAACCTTTGAAGACTGGGAACAGCGCAGCGTTGATATCCCGTTTCAATACCGTAAACGGTAAGTACTGTTGCAACTTCGCGTATACGGTGAAGACGTATATGACTGGCATCCAGCCGGTTTCAATACCGTAAACGGTAAGTACTGTTGCAACATATATGGTATTCTTTAGGTGAAGCTAAAACACATGAGTGTTTCAATACCGTAAACGGTAAGTACTGTTGCAACTAAAACTAAATTAGATGGCATTGAAGCTGGTGCTAATAATGTTTCAATACCGTAAACGGTAAGTACTGTTGCAACTAAAATAATTAATGGTGATTACTCAGCTAAGGCTTATAAGTTTCAATACCGTAAACGGTAAGTACTGTTGCAACTGTTGATGCTGCAGCTGATGAATTGAAAATGATTCCTGTTAGGTTTCAATACCGTAAACGGTAAGTACTGTTGCAACACGTTCATATGCTCGGCAAAGCTGAGTATATTGAGTTTCAATACCGTAAACGGTAAGTACTGTTGCAACTAAAGACAGCAAATATACGCTGTTTAATTATATCTGAAGGTTTCAATACCGTAAACGGTAAGTACTGTTGCAACCTTCTATTCTCGAATACGAACTTGTGATGAACAGTAGTTTCAATACCGTAAACGGTAAGTACTGTTGCAACTAATACGCCACGTAAAATCATCAGTTTTGCTACCGTGACGGTTTCAATACCGTAAACGGTAAGTACTGTTGCAACTGTAATACGGAAGCCATGAAGTCACCTTCATAGGCCGTTTCAATACCGTAAACGGTAAGTACTGTTGCAACTGTTGCAAATCATTGAATCAACTCCGGCTAATATTTCGTTTCAATACCGTAAACGGTAAGTACTGTTGCAACAGTGTCTCTCAGAAAGCCAGTATTCATGGGGCTAAAAAATAGGTTTTGGAAAACCTCATACCGAAAACGGTCAGTTTGTGCTCCCCTTAGATTAAAAATGCTCATGAACATAGGTAAATACTGGTGGTAAATGATTTTTCTAAGATTACAGTTATTATAAGGTTTTTTGAATTTGGCGTCAATATTCCTTATCATTTTCTTTTTTAATCATCTTAGCCAAATACAGATAAAACTTATATTCAGCAAATTTTATAATACATTTATTACAGTAGAAAATGATTGTGACCAAATGTTACATATATAAAAGACCTACTCATATGAGACATCATATGAATAGGTCTAATTAACATCAGATTCAATTATAATGATCAAAATTACTCCTCAACACAAACATGAACTAAACCAAACTCAACAAATAGTGCCATACAAACACCTCCTCCAATACTAAAAGCTTGAAACAACAAAAGTACAATTACATATCTACACGACTAATCTTTCTACACATGTTACCTCCTTATTATATGAACTTAAATTAACCATCTAAAGTATGAACTAATCCGGTCTACCTATGAGTTCATAAAAGTAGAACGAATCTTTGGTTTTATGAATCAAAAGGTATTTTATTTAGGTTACAAGGTTATTATAAAATGTGAACCCATATATCCCTATTCAAGAAAACTAAGACGTAAACATAAATTTTAAGATTCGCTTATATATCTATTATTTTACTATGGGCTAGGCTCTATGTAATTTATATAAAATTTGGTATAGTATTCATAAAAGCTTCATTTTTAATTCTCGATTCTCTAGGAGCCATATTATGGAACATCATATTTACCTAACATTTTTAAGCACCTTACATACGAAAGATAATCCATATAATCCGCAAAAGCTAGAAAAAACAGTTGTTAATCTTACTGAGATAGCTCCCTTTGATGTCATCCGTCAAACCAATGAATCCGCTTTAAAGTATCTTTTACATAATAAAAGAAAAGAGAACTCTGCTTTCAAATTAGATAAGCTATTCTTTTTTAAATCACCAGAAATGGAGAATACGTTTAAAGAATCTACCATATCAAGCCTAAACGTATTTGAAGAGCAAATGTGTGATTATATCAATAAAACCAGTATACCTATTACGTGGGACCCAGAAACAATTAATTATATAGATTGTGGTGACATCGACTATATAGACAATCTAAAGGACAGCATTATAGATATGTCTCAAGCTATAATGGAATATTACAAAAGCAAGTCATCTGACGACAGGGTTATCTTACATGTAGACTTATCTGGTGGCCCACGAACAGCTATTATGCTGATGATTGCCATCATTAGACTAGTAGCTTTTCAAGGTATTGAAATTGGATCTATTTTATATGCCAATGTAAATGCAAATAACAATAGCATAGTGCGAGTATATGAAGGGAACTCCATCTATAATATTTACGATATGATTACAGGATTTGCTGAGTTCAACCAATTTGGTAGTGTTGATACATTAAAAAACTATGTAAACACCTTAGATAACCCCGATGTCCAAATCAAAGAACTAATCTCTAGCATGGGAGATTTTTCAGAAGCCGTTCGTCTATCTAGTCGCGGTATGTTCCAAAGATCCATGGAGGACATTCATAAACTTTTAACAGATATCGAATCCTCTAAACAAGAAATACCTGCAAATAATAGGGAAAACCATAAAAACTTTGAAATTGAGGCACTCAAATTAATGAGTGGCAAAATTCAAAATAACTATAAAACAGTGCTAGCTAATAAAGAAGACGATTTAGCATACATTGATTGGTGCCTAGCTAATGGTTATCTACAGCAAGCCTTAGCACTATTCGCTGAATTTGTACCTCGTGCTATTTTAGAATCTAAAATGATTATTTTAGACGACACAATCTTCCCTACAGACTCAGACAATGAATTGAGTGCCTCTATGGAGAACTTTAATACGATTAATGAGTATACCGCCAAAACAATGGAAATCGTAAACAATAGAGCGACTAAGATTAATAATAAAATAAAAAGCGTATTACTGAAATACTTTAGTGGTGATTTTTCAAAAGAGTCTAAGCAAATTATCCAACGAACTTTAAAAAACAAGAAAAATAACATTAGCACTAACATTACTAGAGAGGATACACAATACCCTAAATTTGAAGAGCAACTAATAAACGATATTAATCAAATAATCTTAAAAGAAGCAGAAAAAGAGCCACATAATTATTTGAAATACAAAACGTTTACCAATAATAATGTTAATGTGCCTAGTAAGCTACTTCGACTTATCAGTAATATAGGTATAAATACCAAATCTATTGTAGGTATAAATGAGTTCAGTAAAGATATTAGAAGATATTTTACTGCTGCACTTGTACAGCAATTAAAAGAAATTAAAGATTTACCTAGCAATGTTGTAACAGTTAATGATCAATATGAAATTACACTTAACGACACTAATAAACTCTTTAAGGTAAGAGATGCATTTATTTCAATCTTCACGAACTCAAACAATGATGATATATATCGTTTTCTATTTGCTAATTTTGTATCATATCAATATCCAATAGATTTATTCCCCCATCAACTTTATGGAATAGATGGACTCACACTTAATTCAGTATTAAAAAGCAATCCAGAAAAAATAACACAAGTAGCTCGCATATTAAACCTTTATAGAACATTAAAAGGTAGTCGAAATGATACGGCACATGCACGTGAAGAAAAACGGGGCCAGTTTATTGAAAGTGAAGACATAAAAAGGGAATTAAAACAATGTCTTAACGATATTCGTGAGGTTCGTGAGTATATCTGTACGTATAATCAACAATAATTTCATAAAAACCAAAAGGCTATAGATTATTATTATCTATAGCCTCTTATATTAAATATCCTATTTTCTGCTCAATTCTCTTGCCATTGCCACACATTTGCGCATCTCATATAGCAATTCTTGTGAAGTAGTATATTTACATAATGCTTCTTTATTCGCATGATTACTATCATTACGTGCCTTTTTTATCTCAAAGTATTGCTCAATAAACTTCATTGTCTTAGTTACATCCTCTAATGCTACATGCGGAATATATACACCCGAAACCTCAAATAAAGGAACCCCTTTATCATACGGTTTTCGTTGTGATAACAAAAGCTCAGCCGCAGTAACTGCACTATCTTTAGTATCTGGTAATTGATGCATAATAAGACTCTTATATGCCTTATATTTTTTTTCTTCAATTAAATGATTTAATATAGCATTACATACCATATTACGCGCTAACATACTTGTTTTTTTCAACCTAAACGAAGAATTATCTGCATCACAAATAATATACTCTTTATATTCCTCTTTACTTAAAACTTCAGATATTATATTTTTACACAATGACTCTAATATATTATTAAAGTTCTCTATATTCTCTGAGCTTTCTAGAATATCTTGTAAAAACGAAATATATTCTAATAATGTATAATTATCAGCATATCTACCGTCTTGTAAATAAAGTGTAAACCCATATTGATTTAAGAGAACCTCACATTTTTCTCTAAGTTTAATAGTTTCTTCATCCACCATCAGATGAATACGTTCTTTCTGCTTTTGGAGGTCTCTTTCAACAATTTGTATTTTCTTTTTTTCGTTTCTTACGAATTTAATATAATAAGTAATTACTTTATCGATATTAGGAGCTACTTCATCTTTTTTTGTATTTATCATAGCTGCCAAGCATTGCATACGAGCGTTATTAATAGAATTAAATAAGCGCATAGGCATAGACCGTACATCTTTTTCAGAAGTTTTCTTATCATGATCGGGCATGACTACATTATAAAATGCACTAAACTGGATATTATTCCCCGCTCTATTCCATGCGTTTATAGCAGCTTGGAGCAATCTCTTTTCTTTATTCTGTTGCGTATCTTCATAATATGCATTAAACACGAGTGGATCACACTCTATAATACCTTTATCTACTGCGTATTCCGGTACATATTCACAAAATAAGGTAAGTGCTTGTTGCAAATAATCATGATCTAAACACCAGTCAATATAGGCTAGTTCATCAGAGGCATGATTACGATGATGTTGTAAAAGGGTAGTATATGACTGCTCAATAGGTTTATGCAATAATTCAATTAATTCTTGGTCAAAGGTCTTATTGTTATCTGTATTATTTGCCATACTATGTACTAAGGATAAGCTATCATCAAGACGAGCTATAGATTTTTCAAATGCACCACGGCTTGAAATATTAATAGCTTCTGAAAAGCTGTCCATGGCTTTTAGCAATTTTTTTGTAGCGGTAGCAGTCGATTCAATATTACCTGTTCCAATATTTTCAGGAGGCTTAAAATAAGTATTTAATTTTTTGGCACTACCAAATAGTTTAAACTCTTCAAATCCTGCAATAATATCAAATAGCTCATAAATATCTAGCACTTTATGAACTGTAATTTCTCCTGGGCCGTTCTCAATCTCCTTATAACCAGAGTAATATACATCATCAACAATGATACCATGATAGGCGAGCAGTCTACTAATAACAAGGAGAATCATAGCTGCATTGCGTGGGCCACCAGTGATATCCATATAGAGGCGGACCTCATCTTTATCATTGGTGAAAGTATCTTTAAAATCAAGAATCTTCTTTGACATCTCAATGATGCTAGACTTAATACGACTAATATCATCTAAGTCTGTACCACATGGGACATGATCAAGAGCATCAAAAAAGGCCTGCTCATTGTGGCCCATCACGTTATAAAACTTACACATTTGATTAACAAAGATATCATAAGATGATGGACTATTACTTTGATGTGCCATTACACCATCAGTACATAATAAATATATCTTATCAAAGGATATATCTCTTGTTTTTTCATCCTTCCATGTATGGTATAAAATATATTTCAAAGACGACTCATTCGTGGCAATGCTACTACGAATAGCATCTTCCATATCTGCATTTACAATCGTCTTTATACTCGTATTAGACACCTTACTCAAAAAAGATAAAAATATATTATGAATTGCCATAGCTTTCACCAAACTTACATTAATTGATTAACTACACTTGGTCATCCGTGTATTATCAGAACCTAACCTCGAATTTTATCCTTACATTTTATATTGTATCATGTTATATTCATAATTAAGAATCGTTTTGTACAGTCGGGAATGTACATATTTAAAAGGGAGTCAATAATGGCAACAACAACTAATTATCTAAATGATTTAGCTAGTATGCGCCAATTTATCCGCAGCTTAACCTTCGGGAACCATAATAGAGGTAAAGCAACAGTTCGTGGTATCAAAGAAAGTCAGCACGACGATGTGATTCGTCGCCTTGATTATTTTGATATCATACGTCACATTTACACGCAAAGAATTGGGAAAACATCCATTCATCATTTGGCAAAAGATGATTTTGTAGATGGCTATAATTATCTTAACAATTTATATGAATTATATGCTGCCGTTCCAGAACAAATTTATGTACAGCTCTGCATCTTATCATATATTGGAGCAAACGATGATGTAACTATTACAGATTTATATACTAATTTAAACCAAGAACCATACTTGGATCACTATATTGATTTAGTAGAAAACCTATATGAACAACGAAATAAAAAACAAGAGCCACCTTGCATTATTGACCAACAATATATTCAACGCCAAGTAAAGACATTAGAAATTTTAGGTGCTATCACCAAAACAGAGCTCACAAAAGGCTATACATATTCAATAAAACCAACTATTATAGAGGAACTATCAAAACAGCAGTTGCAAGAGCTAGCAATGGCAGTATTCTTTTATACTAATGTTTCTATTACTTCAGCAGCAGGTCATATCTTACTCAAGAAAATTATGTATTTAATTAATGACTTTTCTTTAAAAGACCAACAAAAGTGTATGTACTATGACTTTAATAATACATATTTTTCTTTCAAGGATAATAACCCAAATAATGTAATTGATGGAGATATTTTCTACCCTTTAGCCGATGCCTTACATCGACAAAAAAAGGTGCGTCTATCCTTTTATGAATCTGGGAAACCTAGGGAAATCGTTAGTCCATTAGCGTTACAAACCTATTATGGGGAAAATAAAAATATACTATGTAGTATTAATAATGGACGTATCCAATGGAATCGTATTGATCGCATCAAGTCTCTTGAGGTTACAAAATATAACAGTACTAATACTGTACCAAAAATACAAACAAGAGATAAAACATTTGATACTTGTATCATTCACTTCTTGACCTTAAAAGATTATGAGTTGGTCTACGATAAATTTATTCGTCATTTCAAAGAGTCACTAACAGTGCTCTCAAGAACAGATGAATATATAGAATTACAACTAGAAGTACCAGATGCATTACAATTATTACCGCAATTACGTAGCTATTTACCTTATGTATATATTACATACACAAACAAATCCAGTATTAAGGATAAATTCTACAATAATTTATACGCCTCTTTAAATATAGATTTTGTAGAACCAGAAGGATATAAAAAGCGAAAGAAAATTAATCGATTCCTTCATCCACTCCAAAGAAAAGAATCTGATAATAACAAAACAAAAAAAGACAAAGACTTAGATGGTACCTATGTATCATCCGTTTTAAATGATATCAATGCTATTACCTTTACGACACAATACCAATTGCAATTAGACTTAATTAATGGTGTTGTCCATACAAAACAAGATATAGAAGGATTAATTAATCATCGTAGGCTGCTCACGCCAGCCCCATACAAAAAAGTATTGCGGAATGATGATTATGAGCAATTTCTAGCCGATGCATTAGTAGAGCCAAATGAAAGTGGTGAAGAGGTTGAGTCTATTCTTCCAGATTTGCCTCTTGTTATTATCTCTGATGCTGAAAGAATGTTCTTAAAGGACCTCATTTCTGATACTCGAGCTAACTGGTTGCTTTCACCAGAGCTATGTCAAATATTATCTACTGAATTAGAAACTGTAGACACTACCTTTCCAAGAGGATCATGGACACGTGTTCCAACCATAACAGATGATACTCCGTTAACAATGCAAGTAATCATCCAGTGCTTACAAGCTATCCAAAATAACGAACGTATCATAATTCAAGATAAGGAGCTATCTCCTTGTCGGATAGAATACTCTGTAGGAAGCAATGGCTATACTCTTATTGCCTATGACCATGCAACGGATACCTTTTTAGACTATCCACTACGCGATGAATCTAATATCATAAAAACGGCTGCACCACGACTAGAAGATATAGAAACTATATATGCTAACTATAGAGATGAATCAAAGCGAACCGTAACATTTATCTTGCACGATGCAAACAATGCAGTTGATCGTTGCTTTAACTATTTTAGCAACTATACAATTCAAGCTAAAGATATCAACGATGAAGAGTTTACCATTGAAGTTAGCTATCTTCCCTTCCAGGAAATAGATATCTTACGACATTTATTAAAACTAGGCTGTGCAGTCCGAATTACAGATAATGGTCCGTTAAAAAAGCAACTAGAAACAATTTATAAAACAGCACTCATTCATGCACCTAGTATCTAATATTTATAAAATTATACGATTAAAAGGATACCTTTATATACAATAGAGGTATCCTTTTAATAAACTAAAGGACCTAGTCACATATCTCTATGCACTAGGTCCTTTAACTTTCTTGTATCCAAATCAAAATCTACACCAATTATACAATAATACTATGTACTAAAACTTAACGAATCCAAAAACCCGAGGTCACTTACTATGCTCTGTTCGAGATAGTATGAAGCCTGACATATGATTAACTATCTATACAATTTAACAAAATAATTACTTTTCTAATCCAATTCTATACTTACTCAAAATATCACCACCTTACACACTTTAACCGATCAACATACATAAATAAAATTACTCTTCAAGTGCATCAAGCACCGCTACTAACACTGCTACTGCAGAATCCACTGCTAAAGGTGACATAACATCCCTCCTATCATTACAACTAAATATACTATTATTAGAATAATCCATTCCAATTAACGTTCATATACTACCTCCTATACCTAACACTATACATATTTTCTATAATCCCCAACAAGCTACCAATGATTTAATACAAAACTAAGATACCCTAAGCATATTAAAATTATTACCGCTTATCGGCTACATCTTTAGTATAGGATGAAATCTAATATAACCAAATTCAAAAAAACTAAGACTAAAAAAACGAGTGAATCAAAAAATTCACTCGTTTTCTATTAGATATAAAAATATAGTGCAACCCCTTATCACCTTTATTTACCTTCAATCTGTATAGATAACTGCAATATGGTGGATTTCATCGTTGTGCTGTGCCGCTTCTACCTCACAGTCTGCGACATATATCATAACGGTAAGTACTGTTGCAACGTAATTGTGGAAGTGTGGATGCGTTCCTTGGTTGCTTTCAATACCGTAAACAGTAAGTACTGTTGCAACAGCAAATAGAGTTGTAATTATTATGCGTAATGTAAACCGGTTTCAATACCGTAAACGGTAAGTACTATTGCAACGAGAATTATTATGTGTGTTATCGCAGTTTATGAAGCGTTTCAATACCGTAAACGGTAAGCACTGTTGCAACTTTAATAAAAGGCTCTTTAACGAATCTTGAAACCTCGTTTCAATACCGTAAACGGTAAGTACTGTTGCAACATGATCACAGATGAACAAGGTAGAGAATGGTTACTTCAAAAGGTTTCAATACCGTAAACGGTAAGCACTGTTGCAACTTATAGATATTGACTGGAATACATTAGAATTTAATTGTTTCAATACCGTAAACGGTAAGCACTGTTGCAACCATGGTTTTGCATGCGGCATATTCCGTACTTGGATAGTTTCAATACCGTAAACGGTAAGCACTGTTGCAACTAAAGCATATTTAGATAATTTTTGCGGAGAAATTGTATGTTTCAATACCGTAAACGGTAAGCACTGTTGCAACAACAACATTGAAAATTATTGAAGCAACTGACAATAGAACGTTTCAATACCGTAAACGGTAAGCACTGTTGCAACAGCGTGTCTTAAAAAGCCAGTATTCATGGGTCTCAAAAATAGGTTTTGGCAAACCTCACACCGTAAACGGTCAAATTGTGCTCCCATTGGCTCTAAAATGTCGATGAGCATAGGTAAATACTAGTGGTAAATGATTTTTCTAAGATTACAGTTATTATAAGGGTTTATAGATTTTACGTCAACAATTAAGTTCATTTTCTTTTCATTTGAGTTTAAAGAAAAATATAATCAATCATCTACCCTTATTACCCTTAGTCTAAGACCATACCATAATATCCATGTCAATTCTTCTCATTTAATACCATATTTAGACAATTAAGATACTATCTACTATCCCCAGATAAACAAGTAAAACTGTACAAAAAACTCTATCTATAAATTCAGATAAAGCCAATAATATATGAATATTAGCTTTTTAACATTCATATATTTCTAGTGGAAACTATTCTATAATTTCACACTTCACACCACCCATACCAAGTGCCGTTTTAATACCAAGTCCAGTAAATTGACTATAATAACTCAATAGTGCCAAAATTTTTTGCAATTCTATATTTCTTTTAAATTGCATAACAATTTGACCTCGGAATCCTCTTATCTTTATGCCTTCAAGACTATAAATTCCCATACGTAGATTATAGTCTCGTATAAATACTCCCTTCTCAAAGGTATCTATAAGGGAATCAGCATCCATCGTTCCAAAAGTACTAAAGTGATTCCATTGACACAATAAATAGCGGTATATACGAAATGCTTCAGGGAAGATTGTATATTGCTGATCTACTTTAAAACTTGTGGTACTCATGCACTGTAACTTAGTCTGAGAGTAGAATGCATCACTACTCCAGAACTTATGTATCAAAGCCTCATAGGAGGTTTCTTCCAAAATAGTTCTATCTTTAATATATAAATAACCTCGCTTTTGCTTTAAGAAGATTTTCTCAGGCATTTCTAACGTAGGTCTTACTATACGATTAACTGCATCAGCTGTTACAGCTGAAAGACGCCATATATATTGTTTTTTATGTTTATTAAAGTAAATATATTGGCTATAAGGACGTAAACCAGTCTCATGTAATTGGCCTGCATACTCTGTTCCCACAAGCTCCATTAGTACACCATGTAAAACACTACCTATGGACTGTACAATTTTGATAGATAGATCTGCAACTATAACCAACTCTATAGACATAATCTCTACATTATCAGACAATAAAATCCCTCCTTTCTATGTTACGCATATCTGAATATATAACACTCACAGTCTATCGATTTCATTATATATTCATTTCTGATTAAAACCAATAGAAAACTATCTAATTTATACAAAAAGCCAGTATATCCACTAAAAAGAATATACTGGCTATATTTTTGTACCTATATGAGTTTTTGACATAAGAACCGGTCCCGTAAAAGGATTATTTAATTTAACATTAGACATGAATTGCTGCATATCATTAATGATGATTTCCATATGTTTCCGTCCCCTAAAGGGGATCATTTAATTTAACTCTCAATATGTGTTCAATGACGGCAAAACTAGCGGCCAAGAAAAAGGGGTTCCGTCCTCATCAGAGGATTATTTAATTTAATAATCACGTAGTATGAACGCTAATGATTATTGCTGGGTTTTATGGTTTCCGTCCCCACCAGGGGATTATTTAATTTAACGTTATCTAATCTTAGCAATCTTGCGTGTTTATGTAGAGATTGATTTCCGTCCCCATCAGGGGATTATTTAATTTAACCTCTAACGTAATTGAAGCACATACAGAAGACGGCTTAGTCGTGTTTCCGTCCCCATTAGGGTATTATTTAATTTAACCCCTCTTTAAGAAATTAAGTATTAGATTAATTATAGTATATCATTCCGTCCCCATTAGGGGATTATTTAATTTAACACGCAAGCTAGAGGAAAAGGAACAACTACCTGTAGTAGAGTTTCCGTCCCCTAATGGGGATCATTTAATTTAACAGTGCAGTATGGATATTAGTGCTGTACAAATCGTTGGTCATGTGTTTCCGTCCCCATCAGGGGATTATTTAATTTAACTTGCAACGCCTTGATAGTTACTTCGCACCTTGGTATGAGTTTCCGTCCCCATCAGGGGATTATTTAATTTAACAAGGTGTTATAATGATAAGTATATATCGTTTTGATGAGTTTATGTTTCCGTCCCCATCAGGGGATTATTTAATTTAACAGAAATGGATCCTGTTGTTTATACAATAAAAGACGTTGCAAAGTTTCCGTCCCCTAATGGGGATTATTTAATTTAACTAGCAATTATTCTTATTGCTATTGTCGTACAATTGATGCATATAGTTTCCGTCCCCTAATGGGGATTATTTAATTTAACAAGATGGCAAACACGCTATTGCTTTAGAACCTTCTACAGATTTGTTTCCGTCCCCTAATGGGGATTATTTAATTTAACTAACTGGCTGTGAAAAGACGATTGACGTTGGATTCGGTAATCGGTTTCCGTCCCCTAATGGGGATTATTTAATTTAACTCGCATGTATACCGATGATAGCTATAATCATACTATCGATAGAGTTTCCGTCCCCTAATGGGGATTATTTAATTTAACCCTGTCTTTGAAACAACAGATATTTACTGGTTTTAAAATGCCAAAAACGGCGGAGATCGTAATTCTTCCCCAAAAGGCATTTTAGCGAACTAAAATAATGCTGTTTAACCGCGCCACTATCACAACGGCGCAGATTCGATTTTCAAAAGATTAAATCTAGGTCTATTATAGCACATCACTAACATTAATGAAAAACATATGAAAATAGAGCCACCTTATATAAGGTGGCTCTATTAAGGTGCCATATGTAACTTATTTTCAATAATTCATCTGCTCCCGCAGTTTCTTCTTTTTCTTATACGCCTATCCTCCTTTTCCAAATTTCTCTCCACCCTCCTACTTTTACTTTCACCGTCCAACGAGTTATCTCGTTAGGTCTCTCCAGGCGATAAATAGTTCGGCCACGACTTGAGGGTTTTGGCTGAGTTTGATGCGGGCTAGCATTTTTCGCACGTAGTTGCAGTGTTCTAGCATCGCTTCGTTCAGTTTGTGTTTGACATGACGCGGGGATTGGTACACCAAGATCGGTGCAAAGTCCGCCACATGAATATAGCTCGTATCGGGTTCCGGACCTTCCGTAACGATATATTCATAAGGTATAGCCACGTTAAAGAGGCCATACACCACGTCCTTGCCGATAGGGCGGCGACATTTAATATGAGCAAAGGTTAGATGCGGACCATAAGTCTTAGGCGCGGTATAGCTGCTACGCCGACCATCGCTAGTCATAATATAGTTGGGTCTCAGCCCTTCCTGCATTGCTAGCTCTCGCGTAATCGTGCGCATCGGCAGATGAACCATTTCTTCCCGTCCATCCACAAAATAACACTTCGTACTGTCCCCACCACTAGGTTGATAGGTAGGAATAAAACAAACAATGTGATTCTTTGGATTCGTATAGATCAAATCCAAATCTTCTCCCTTAGATAGCCGAGCGGCCATCAAATCTGTTAGTTTATCATTTATTGCCATGGAATCCTCTCCAATCTAATCAGGAACATTCCTTTCAACAATACAATGAACACGTGTTCTGTGAAAGCAGATTAGCATGCTTTAATCTGCTGCTGACTTAATTGTATATCAGCCTGTATAATTTGTAAATATATATACAAAACTATAGAAATTTACGTATATTTAATGACTTTATGATCTTGTAAAAGTTATATATACCTTGATGTGTCATTATTTTCTCATTTAAATTGAGAATTGCATATTTTATGTATATTCGTTAATCGAGATTAAAAGAAATATGCAATATATAGGATATAAATAAGAAATTAAATTATAATAACTAATGCACACACAAGTGTTCAAAGTCCGTACTCAAATACCTGCGCAGCTTCCGAATGGCTCGTTCGTGGCGCCGTTGGATGGCTTGGCGACTACAGTTCAGTTCTTCACTAACCGATACCAAGCTTTGGCACTCACCGTAGACACGGCGCAGTAGGTCTCGTTGATCAGGAGACAATCTACCTAAGGCCCATACGAGGCGCGCACGAAGTCTATGCTCTTCATCGGCACTCATCACCATATCGGCTACATTCTCGCCAGATGCGAAGATATCCATGCCAAAGGCGACTTCTCCATCATCGGTGGTACGATCCGGGATGTGAATTTCACGGCGATAACGCAATCGTTCACGCTTCCAGTACCGCATGTAACCGTACATGATACCAGCTTTCACAAAGCCTGGGAACGGTACGGAGCCTTCCAAATCAAAGCTATAAATCGATTCTATGAGGATGGCCCAGAGATAGCTCTCTACGTCCTCGCGGAACTCGCGGTTTCCCATGCGATTCGTATAGTGCAAGATGAGCGGTCGATACCTGCGACAAAGCTCGATTTGTGCCGCATCATGACGAAGTTCATCAACGGACCACGGCTGATAGCCTACCGTCTGAATCCGCATATTCGGCTTTTGACAGATGGACACGAGGCTCTTGTCCGACAAGGACGATAAAACTTGATGACCACAGACGAGTGTCTGTAATTTCAATTCCTCTGGAATACTTTCCCTAGACTCATTAGCTTTCGATAGTAAAGAATGAGATGGTAATGCCTGTGTTTCTAACGTTTCTGACTGATAGTTGTCATGTTGTAAGTTTGCAGTTTTAATACATGTTCTTTGTACTAAAGGTTCTTCGTTTGTGTATAACATAAATCCCCTTTCCTGCCATGGCATAGCGCTTATGTACACAATACCGCGGAAAGAGTGTTTTGACAAATCGGAAATTCCTTGGAATTTCCCTATATTCTGTTATATTTGAGTCTTAATTTCTATCCATAGTACACCGTACCTATGCGATTCAATGGATAATTGCTGAAAATATATAATTACTAAAAATGACACCACATACGCAATGTGGTGTCATTTTTTAGAGGAAATATACTATCATTGGGTAATAGTATTTAATCTTTAGGTAGTAGTATTCAATCTGAAATTGTCTGATTAAATCGCAATACACGCGGCTTGGACAAAGTCCTTTAGCTGCGGTTTTACATGATTATAATATACATCAGCGCCATAACCGCGCACGATATCGCCCCAGTATTTATATACATAGCGATACCAGAAATGGAACATACTGTTCGTGAAATGGTAATCCGCGTACTTTGCGTTCCCACGGCTACTTGCCTGAATACGACCTACGAGCCCCATAGACATGAGATCGTTCAAACGAGATGTAAAGGTACCACTTTTAATTTGGCTTTCTTGTAAAAGCTCCACGTAGTATGGTCTTTCCAAGCTAGCAAGACCCGTTAAAATAGCATTGGCACCGGTTATATTCTTCATATCTCGATGCAAGATATATTGTGTTTCTTCAAAGAGAGCTCCCGTTACTGAGAAGAACAAGTTAATAATATTCGTATCGATGCTTTCACCATTATCAAAGTATTGCACATAGGCAGGTAACCCACCGGTTACGGCAAAGACGGTACGCAAATCATCCTTTGCATAGTGAAGACCCAAGGATTTCATATCAACCAAGGAAAATGGTTTCACCTCAAGATATTCGGACACGAAAGGCCCAATGAGGCTGCGATCGCCAATGATGCGGCCATCGAGCTGTTCCAAACCATTAGCCATCAAAATGATGTTCAAACGGCTCGTATCTTTGTAGGTATCTAACAAATCGCGCAAGTGAATGGGAAACTGAGGAACTGCTTCCACCAAGGATGGATAATCGTCAATCACCACAGTCTGAGGTGTTTTCACACTGCTTTCAAAAAGTCTCACAAAAGCCTGCTGCAAACTCTCTACAGGCTCGAATGTATCTTGAGCATTAATAGGAACAAAACGTGCCTCAAGAGCTCTATTTATATCAGCTACATGGACTGATTCATTGGCCATGCGCCCCGCCAAATATATCGCCTTATGACGGCGTACAAGTTGCGAAGCCACATAGGATTTACCACTGCGATGAGGACCATATACAACACATAAACTCATTTGGCCCATTGCAATTCGGGACTGGATACGCTCTATAATTTCAGCACGTCCCACAAAATTCATATACTCACCTCCAACTATTTACGGAAATTATTATATCATAATTTTAAATCATTATTAAACTTTTTTTCATATAGTTAACATAGCTTTTTATTATGTTAATTTTTTTACGCATCAAATCAGAGCTTTTATGCGATACGTGTTGCCTTACCATCATAAAAGGCCTTATGATTACTTTATTTTCATATACCTTTGATATCAACATATCCTATAAGGCATGGTTATATAAGTTATACATTATAAGATAAGCTATACATATTAAACTATAGATTTTAATCTATATAGTTTAATCCATATATTTTAAAAATGACGTGCTACCTAAAAGGTATAGCACGTCATTTGCATGTTAAGTATATTAAATTGTTACTGAATTTTCTTATACTAAGTTTCTTAATGGTAAATTTCTAACTTGTAAATATCTAATTCGTAAATTTCTGATTACAAAATCTAATATTCCTGAATATCTTATGGATCCATTTGCGTTTGCATTTTCATCAATAAGATGCGCTTAACCGATTCATTAAGCCGCTCGGTCGAAATCGTTCCATCCGCCACCGCTTGCGTCAGCGCACGATGGACTTCATCGATATGAATCGTATCCGCATCAACAAGAATGAGGTCACTGCCCGCCAAAATGGAAGCCACAGCGTAATCGCCTATCTTTTGATTGGATTGCAACGCACCCACATCAATACGATCCGTCATAACGATACCTTTATAACCGAGCTCCTTGCGAAGCCAACCGTCTATAATCGGCTTAGAGGAACTCGCCAAGTGTTCGTTATCGATAGCAGGAATCTGGATATGACTCATCACAAGCATATAGCTATTCGCCGTCGTCTGCGCAATGAGACGTTTAAAGACGGCTACATCATTATTGTTGAGATACGCTTTCGCCTCATTAGCTGATCCAAAGGACGCATCCCCTAAGGTCACCGCCGGAAAGTAGTTATAAGCGGACCACATATGATTAATTTGGTAACGCTCCACCATGGCAAGGTTTATGTGACCTGCCCACGTGGGGTCAGATGTATAGGACATATTCGGTACGCCAAGGTTAGCATTAGGCCCAATGACCAAGTTAAAGCCCATATCCCGCATTTCAATGGCAGATCGCGTGGCCAAGTTAATGATACGATCCATAGGCAATTGCCCCCACCGATTGGGCTTCGGCAACCGCAAGAAACTTTCATTCCCATGCAATATGCGATCACGATGCACCGCAATATAAGGTGTCACCATGCTAGAGGTTATCGCCGTTTGCATAATATCGCTGGTGAAAGTTTTCACTTGGTTCTTATTAATAAGATTTTCATTCGTTAGCATAACGCCACTGACACGGTATTTTCGGATCACATCCTTTTGGGATTGTCCTATCGTACTACCATGAAGGCTGATCATCATCAGCTGCCCTACCTTATCCTCTTGGGACATGGCCGCAATCCAAGTGTCCACCTTTTCAGACACGGGTTTGTTGGACTCCAGGACGGCACGGTACGATACGGTTCGTACCGTTTCTTGTTCTGCCTGACTCTCATGTTGGCATCCAGTTGTACCAACGACAGCAACTAGTAAGGCAAGGCCACTCAGGACCCGCCGAAAAAACTGGTTCATCTCTCCTAAAAGCTCCTTAATGCTTACGCAATATTATGAATATTATGGGCTTTCTATGTTGCTCTCCCAATGCAACACCCATAAGTCCCCTCTTGATCCGTACAGTATATTTTTATATTATACACTAAATGATTCATCTTTTCCTCATAATAAAATAATTTTTTTATACTGAATTATTATAATAAAGTTATACAGTAAAAATATGTGAATTTTGAATAATTATATAAAAAAATCCTACGGATAGTTTAAAAAGTGACCGCACTGTAACAAAAGGCTACGTGAGTATCAAGTCACTCATGACCCGTAGGATTTTCTATTTTATATTGTTGTACCCTAAATAGCTAACGCTACTATATGTTTACTTGCACCATATTTAAGCAATCGGCTATCATTAGCCTTTGAATTTAGGGGATGTTGGACATGTTTCAGGTGTTACGTCTTTACGAGTACCAAGAACCGTGCTGCGGTCTGTGTAGTGTGTGTGTAAAAGTTCGTGTGCCTTATGGCCCAATGGTTCGCCTAAGAAATCTTTGTACAAGGTTTGGATTTCTTCATTTTCATAGGACGCAACCCATTTGTAGTTTTCGTCAGCTTCGTAAAGACCGCCGATACGAGCTTCTTTAGTTTTCACAGCTTGCGGCAATTTAGTGCGCGGTTGGCCACCGCCACCAATACAGCCACCTGGGCACGCCATAACTTCGATGAAGTCGTAGTGTTTGCCACTGTCTTTCAATGCATTCAAGAAGTCACGTGTATTTTTACCACCGTGAACAACGGCAACGGACAATGTTACGTCATCACCCAATTGAACAGTTGCCTCTTTTACGCCTTCCATACCGCGAACGTCCTCAAGATGAGTCAACGCATATGGAGGTGGCTCTTTATCTGTGATGAGCTTATAAGCCGTACGCATCGCCGCTTCCATAACACCACCTGTGTTACCGAAGATGATAGATGCGCCAGTTTCCATGCCGATTAAGTCGTCGAATTGAGATTCTTCTACTGTGTTGAAGTCAATATGTTCCTCTTGAATCCAACGGATGAATTCACGAGTTGTGATGGAAATATCTGTGTCCATGCCAAGGGATTCGTCATTGTGGTAACGAGCCGCTGCATTTTCTTCTTCCCGTTTCGTTTCTGCTTTTTTAGCCGTACAAGGGTTTACAGATACGGATACAATCTTACGAGGATCGATGCCTTTTTTCTCTGCAAAGTACGTTTTAATCATAGCCGCTTCCATAGCGATACAAGAACGTGTGGAAGACAAGTTAGGAATCAATTCAGGGAAATAGATTTCCGCAAAGCGCACCCACGCTGGGCAACAGCTTGTAAACTGAGGAATTTGACCGCCATTTTTAAGGCGTTCTACAAGCTCGGATGCTTCCTCCATGATGGTTAAGTCCGCACCAAAGTTAGTATCTACTACATAGTCTGCACCAAGTTTACGCAAGGCACCAACCATTTTGCCTTCCAAGAATGTACCTGGTTCATAACCAAAACCTTCACCGATGGATACACGAACTGCTGGCGCTGTTTGGATAACGACGATTTTTTCAGGATCAGCAAGGGCTGCTTTTACCTTTTCAAGCTCGGATTTAGCATGCATGGAGTCGAATGGACATGCTGCCGCACATTGACCACAATGAATACATACAGGCACATCGCCGTTTGCATCAAGGTCGTAGTAATCAAGTACGCTCATTACATCCGCACAAGCGCGACGGCATAACGTACAGTTTTTACACTTGGAAATGTCGTGATAAATGGATGGATTGTCGAGTGCAATCGGCACGCGTTTATCGATAAATTCGTATTGAGACATGAGGACCTCCTCTAACAAACTATAACTACCAAACCTATTGGGGCGAAATATGCTAAACTACGGAGCACTGCGCCCAAGCCATACTTCTGCATCTTACCTATAGTATACGATATGGTGAAAGTTTATACTATGTAGAATTGTTACACTTTTGCACAAAACCTCCGAAAAAGTGTACTATAAATCACATTTTAACATAGAAAGATGAATAATTCATCTATCTTAAAGGCATTAACTAATGTGCCTTAATAAGTGACTTACTTATTAGCACTATAAAAACTAATGGCTTAATTGTTAATACTATAAGAGCTAAAACAAAATTATATTGTACATAAAAAACGCACGCTCTTTAAAAGAACGTGCGCCAGTGAAGCTTTCACAAAATCATTCAATCCAGACAAACCTGTACTGATCAACAGTGTACTCGTCTGTAGGATTCAATTATTTACCGCCCCAAATAAGTTGGAATACAGCATACGCAGGCGTACCTGGCTCAACTTTACGGCTATTTTTATTAACTTGTTCCTCTTTTACAACATAACCTTGTGGGTTATAAAGAGTCACCTTAAGATCCTTAACTTCCCGTTTTTTATGATTGAACTCTTCAGTCACGATATAGTGGTAACCTTCGTAGTCCATCGCTTTAATGTCCATTACCGCTTTTTTATCGTCTTTTTTAACAGAATCGTTGTCGATAGACCAAGTAACACCATTGCTATCTGTGCCTACTGTATACCAATTAGCCGCATCAACACTACCAATACCGCCGATTAATAATGCACCTGCTGCCAAAACAGCTGCCAATGTTTTTTTCATATTAATACCTCTCAAAGAAAATATAAAAATATACAAACTAGTATATAAGGGAAAACTAAATATTTTATGAAAGACAAGCTTATGGACTCGAATCTTAAAGCTTCACATAATAGGTCGAACGACCGCCACCTTTACGCTGAATACGACCAGCCTTCACAAGAGAACGTATTGCGCCTTCAATAGCACTATCGCTGATATTTGGACACCATTCTCTAATATCTTGCTTTGTGAAAGCCCCTAAATGCCTATCGATGGCAGCTTGCACCTGATTCATCGCAGAACCGCTATTTACTAGCAAAGCACTACGATCCTCAAAATCATGATAAGCGGCCAATAACATTTGTAACCAATACCGAATGAAAGCCGTAGGGCAGGAGCTTTCACCATACCACGCATCACTAGACTCGCGTAAAGCCGCATAATACATGTCCTTATTTGCTGCGATTTTAGCCTCTAAGGACACATATTTACCAACCATAAAGCCACTACGATATAACAATAATGTCGTCAGCAATCGACTCATGCGACCATTTCCATCATTAAATGGGTGAATACATAAGAAGTCATTAATAAAAATGGGAATTGCTAGAAGTGGTTCCACCTCACCATTACCTACAGCTCGATTATATTCTACACAAATCTGATCTAAAGCCTCCGCCGTTTCATAAGCTGCTAGCGGAGTAAATAATACCTCTGTTCGACCATCTGGATACGTAGCACTAATATAATTCTGTACGCTCTTTAACTGCCCACCACGTGCATTAAACTGGTAATTATACAAAATCTTGTACAACTGTAAAATATGATTCCGAGACAACGATATGGAATCATAACTCTCATGGATAACATTCAATGCATCACGATATCCCATGATTTCCTGCTCATCCCGGTTACGAGGTGTCGTCTTGTCAGCCACTAATTGCCGGAGGCGTGTACTCGTCGTCACAATCCCTTCAATCGCATTTGAAGCCTCTGTACTCTGTACCTTTGCCAACTCCACAAGCGAGTCTAATATGGCAGGACTCTGTGAAAGCAAAACCTCCTCCTTGCCATTTACCCGATAAATCCCCGCAATAAGACTCAAAATATCCATATCCCACGACAAAGATTGAATCTGACCATACTCAAAACGACGCATACACATACCTCCATTCCGCTCTAATCCCTTATAAATAAAACTATTCCCTTAAATTATGCCATAAAACAAGGGAATAAATAACTCTCTACTTCTCTACCGTGTGTAATCCAACGGATTTGAAAGCTGATATTTGCCCTGTAAAAGTACTAATAATATAGAAAGCCCCGAACTATTCTGAAAACGACTTAGGTCACTATGGAGGCTTTCAGGATAGTTCGGGGCTACTTATACGTTCTGAGTATCTAAATAGACAGAGCGAATATCAGCTTCTATTAAATTGTTGGATTATTTCCCCCATAGGGCCTGCATAACTTCCGCCCCCATGGTATCCGGTTCAATTTTCGTAGATTTTTGTGCTTGTTTACTGGATAACAATGCTATACCAGCATTGCTATATACTGTTGTATCAAGTTCTGTCCATGTTTTTTCTTTGCGATCAATCCGTACTGTATAAATATATGTAAAGCCTTCAACATTGTTGATTTTAACAAGTACTGTAGCCGCATCATCTGTTTTATATACAGAAGAGTTGTCAATAAACCATGCCGCATCGTCAGCATCAGCATCGATATAGTACCAGTCAGCAGCACTAGCTTGACCAAAGCCACCTACAAAGAAAACCCCTGCTGCAAACATAGCAGCTAACCATTTTTTCATTTTTAAACTCCTCAACACTAGAGGCGACCATCTAAGATGGTCGCCCATGGTTACTTAATAGTTATATAGTGTTTTATATTATTCTACTTCTTCTTCGATTTCAGCGCCTGGAATAACAGCAATACTAGCTACCTTATCACCTTCGTCGAGGTTTTGTGTTTTCACACCAGAAATAGCTTTGCCCTTCTTCACAGCGATGTCATTCATATTGAAGCGGATGATTTTGCCTTGCTCAGAAATAAGCATGACTTCGTCATCGTTATGAACAACTTCTACGGCTACTACATCGCCGGTTTTGTTCGTAATCTTGAAGTTCTTAGAGCCTTTACCACCGCGTTTTTGCAATGTATAAGCTTCCGCATCATTGCGTTTACCAAAACCTTCTTCAGAGATAGTAAACACTTGTGCTTCACTTTCATCAGTATTAAGAACACCAGCGCCTACAACTACGTCGCCTGCATTCAATTTAATGCCGCGCACGCCGTGAGCCGCCCGTTTCATGAGGCGCACATCGTGCTCGCTGAAGCGAATAGCGATACCCAACTTAGTGCCAATCAAGATATCTTGGTTGCCAGTCGTTACATTAACGGAAATCAAACGATCGCCTTCGTCGAGGTTAATTGCATTGAGGCCAGAACGACGGATATTGCGGTATTCTTCAATAGCCGTACGTTTTACAACGCCGAACTCAGTGACCATGAATAAATTTACATCTTCATGAACCCGTTCAAGGTCGATCATAGTCGTAACGGATTCGCCTACCGCGAGTGGCAATACGTTAACCATAGCGGTACCGCGAGAGTTGCGAGAGCCTGCTTCCGGCACTTCGTACGCCTTGAGGCGATATGCACGGCCTGCAGATGTGAAGAATAACAATGTATTATGGGTCCGCACATGCATAATTTGCGTTACATAATCATCTTCCTTCGTCTTCATGCCGATAACGCCAGCGCCGCCTTTATGTTGGTTGCGATATACGTTCGCGTTCATGCGTTTGATGTAACCTTGTTTAGTCAAGGTAATAACCATCTCTTCGTCAGCGATGAGGTCTTCTACATCAAGGTCAGACGTATCGATGGTGATTTCAGAACGACGAGGATCGCCGTATTTTTTCTTCATATCATCGAGTTCGTCTTTGATGATTTGACGTTGACGCGCTTCGCTAGCCAAGATAGCTTTCAAATCTTCAATCAATGCCAATAATTCCTTGTATTCCTCTTCGATTTTCTCGCGTTCCAAACCTGTTAAACGGCGTAAACGCATGTCGAGGATGGCTACCGCTTGTTTCTCTGAAAGACCGAATTTTTGCATTAATGCATTGCGTGCAATTTCGTCAGTTTGGGAACTGCGGATGGTAGCGATTACTTCATCGATGTGGTCGAGGGCAATCAACAAGCCTTCCAAGATATGAGCACGCGCTTCAGCTTTGTTAAGCTCGAATTGAGTGCGGCGTACGATAACATCTAGACGATGATCTAAGTAGTAACCCAATACTTCTTTCAAATTCAATACGCGAGGATGTCCATCTACGAGAGCTAGCATAATCACGCCGAATGTTTCTTGAAGTTGAGTGTGTTTATATAATTTATTAAGTACGATGTCTGGTTGCACGTCAGCCCGCAATTCGATAACGATGCGCATACCTTGGCGGTCAGATTCATCGCGAAGTGCTGTAATGCCATCGATGACCTTATCACGACTCAAGTTCGCAATGGTTTCAATGACGCGAGCCTTATTCACTTGGTACGGAATCTCAGTCACTACGATTTTATGCTTGCCCTTGGACATCTCTTCGATGGTTGCACGAGCACGCATTTTAACGCTACCACGACCTGTGGAGTACGCTTTTTTGATGCCTTCTCGGCCCAGAATGAGTGCACCAGTCGGGAAGTCTGGACCTTTAATAGCGGTCATCAATTCATCTACAGTCACATCCGGATTGTCGATGAGCATCGCTAGACCATTACATACCTCGTTGAGATTATGTGGTGGAATATTTGTTGCCATCCCTACGGCGATACCGCTGGAACCATTGATGAGAAGATTAGGAATCTTCGCTGGCAATACAGTTGGTTCTTGCAAGCTTTCATCATAGTTCGGCATGAAATCAACAGTTTCCTTGTCGATATCGGCAAGCATTTCTGTTGTAATCTTCGCCATACGTACTTCGGTATAACGCATCGCAGCGGCACTATCGCCGTCGATGGAACCGAAGTTACCGTGACCGTCTACCAAGAGGTAGCGCGTATTAAAGTCCTGCGCCAAACGAACCGTCGCGTCATAAACGGAACTATCACCATGTGGATGATATTTACCGAGTACGTCACCGACGATACGAGCGGATTTCTTGTACGGTTTATTTGGCGTCATGCCTGTTTCGTGCATCGCGTACAAAATACGACGATGTACTGGTTTCAAGCCATCGCGCACATCTGGAAGAGCACGCATTACGATTACGGACATCGCATAATCGATATAGGCGTTCTTCATTTCTTTATCAATCTGAACGGGATGAATATTCCCGTGGGACCATTGTTGGTCTGCCACAATCTCACCTCATTTTACTAACACTGATACTAATTCATCATATAATTATAGCATTTTTAAGGGTTTAAAGCTATATTTTATGAAAGCATCTATACGTTCATTATTTTTTATATTGCTCTAACTTAGCTGCAGTTTTAATATCCTCAGAAAACTTAAAAATTAAATCAGAAACTAGATTATGTAATTCTACGTATTCTGAGATGCTAGAAACACCTGACAAACGCTCTATACGCTCTCCATGAGCAACTTTATTTCTATTTTCTAATAGTCGCTCATTTATAATATTTCCTTTTAACTCATATTCTGTAGAGTCCAGTGATAAACAAGCAGCAATTTCCTTAAAAATTTCTATTTTTAAGTTACTATTAGTTTTAATAACGTTTTTGTAAGGTATCTTAGATTGCTCTTCTTGCTTTAAAAATATACTCCTTACAAATTGGTTATGTAATGATGCTTTTTGACTTGCATCAAATTGTACAAATTCGTGCTTCATTGTTATTGCTAAAAAACTATCTTTTAATTCTTTATAATAAAGATGTTGATTAGCAACATAATTTAAATAATATTCAGCTAAAGACTTAATTGCACCTTCCCAATGTGCATATAACATAGCAAGGCCCATTCTAATAAAACGACTCTGCTCAGCTTCAATAAAATTTCTAGATTCCTCAACATTAAACTTTAGAGCACTTAACTCCTTTTTCCGCCAAGATAGCTCCGAGTCAATTTTATCTATTAAGGCATCTAAATCAACAATCTTCATTTCTAAAGATTCCTCTCCCCAATAAAGTTAATGCCTTAAATCTCGGTATAGCTCGTGAACCACTTTGAGTATTTGCAATATATTCATCATTAGTATATATAGATCTAATTATATCTCTAATATGATCTTGTGGCATGTCTTCTACCATGTCTAAGTTATAAAAAATCCCAGTTGCAATACACTGAAATGCAGATACTAAAAAAGCTCCTCTATGTCTATCCTCACTATACTTTCTAAACGAATCATCTTCTAGTATTTCATTTAAAATTTTGAACGTTTTATCAAATCTTATTTTAATATCTTCATATGTTTCACTAGCTATCTGATTTACCAAATTAATTGTTTCCTTATCAAGTAGCTCTTTTAGATCTAAATATCTATCTAATGTATTGAAATCAATATATTGTGCAATCAATAATCGTAAAATCAATTCAAGCTTAAACTGTTCATCTTCCTTACGATTACTTATGTTTACACAAGTATTAAAATCATTATTCTTAGATAATCCAATTAAAAATGAATAAAAATCGCGATTCGTCATTATTATCAAGCAGTTTCTAACCTCTTGATCAGATAGACTTGTGCCACCTGTATTTAAGCGTTGAAATAGCTCATATTTAGTATTAGGGTCACTCTCTTTTTTCACAATAATAACATCTATTCTTGATCGTTTAAATGCTAATTGTTGTTCCTTATTAAATGATTTTTCAGGGTTCTCCTTATTATCCCATAACATATCTTCAAAAGATGGCAAGTAATCAGTTTTAAGTAGTTTTAAAGGAGCAAGTTTCACTCCAGCATCATCTTTAAAAAAACCAACAAATTGAAAAATAGTAGATAGTCGTTGAACACCATCAATAACATCCCAAACTCCTTGCTCATTTTGACTTACAAAGATTGATGGTATCGGTATATTCAACATTATGGATTCTATCAGTCTCGTTTTCTGAGCATCACTCCACCGAAAAACTCTTTGAAATTCTGGATGTATATCCATCTCACCATCTCTATATAGATTTATAAGCTCTCCTATTGACATCTGATATGAATCTCTATATATTTTACTTGATTTTTCAATAATTTCATCTTGAAGGCTCATAATAGCACATACTCCTTAATACAAACTTATACATAACAATTAAGTTTAATTATCTAATTTCAAAAGCTCAGCTTCTAAAAAAATAGTTTCAGATTGGGTGAGTCCATATAAGTTATAAATTACTTCATCAGTAATAGATGTGTTATCTATTGTTTTTAAAATTTCAATATCAGGAACCGAAAAGTTTTTTATCATATTCTTTGCAGTAGAGTAATATCCACTACTATATGGTTTTGAAACTCTACTTATATAAAAATGAAATAATTTAGATTCCAATAGTCTACCTATTGCTAATAAAACTTTATAATTTTCATGGAAAATAGCATATCCTGCTGCAAACACTTCATCATCACTATTAGATAAATGAGTTGATAACTGCCCTGAAATATATGGTAAATATAATCTTGGTCCATATTGGTTTAAACCTTGAGAGCGTCCATATAAATACCAATACTCCATTTTACTATCTACTTTTCTTAAAGATAATTCATCTTTAAATACTTCAAGATACTCTAATGCATAAGGAAATTGCTCGCGCATTTGATCTGGTGTTATTGAACATACTGTTTGTGTAACACTATTGTACTTATATGGAAATATAATTCTTAAGTTTGGGTCCTGTTTCTTTATATTAGGCAAGACACAAGGTCTAGTTATTAATTTCTCAACTTTATACTCATAATCATCTTTCATAAAATAATAATATTTGTTATCTTGATACGTATATGAAAACATATAAATATTATTTCTTTGAGTGGCTACACCATTTTTAAAACTAAAGTCATTTAACTTAAAACTGAATTTATTCTCTAGCTTATTTACAATGATTTCATCTTGTCCCGACAATAACTGCCAAGAATCTGTAGGATCAATATATTCCCAATTAAAATCGTCTTTTATCGAATCCTCTGAATAATTTGTAAGAAATTGAATTCTATTAATTTCTCCAGATTTTATTTTTTTTCTGAAAATTGTAATAGCTGAGTAATGTAAAACCTTATCAAATACAAGACTCCCCTCAAAGTCTATTAATTTGATTTCACTCGTCTGATTAATCAAATATTTTCTCAATTTTTTACCATTTAAACTTCTAAAGAATGAGTTTGGAGTTATAAAGCAGCACACTCCTCCAGGCTTTATCATCCGTATAGCTATCTCAAAAAACACTATATAAATATCAGGATTCCCATAAACAGTATCAGAGAATCTTTTTAATAAAGCTTTGGATTCCTGGTCAATTAATTTTGATCCGATATAAGGAGGATTAGAAATTATAATATCAAACTTATCAACCCCTATCGTATCCTTTAAGTTATCAAAATCAATACTTAATGAATTCATGCAGAGAATATTAATTCTATCTGGTACAGATTGATTAATCTCAAATGCTAATAATAGTAACATTAATTTACAAACTTCAACATTCTCTTTTAACTTATCAATGCCATAAAGATATTTCTCAATAATTATCTTAATATTTAAATCTTTTTTTTTGATAAGCTCTCGTGCTAACCGAATCAATAGTATTCCACTACCAACCGCAGGATCTAAAATAAATGGCCTTCTTATATTATTTTCTAATAAAACTTGCTCAGCCATAAGCTTTGTAGTGGTTAAAGGTGTAAAATAGACTCCATTTCTTTTCTTACAGTCAGATGAGAATAAATTATTCAAAGAATACGCCATTTCTTCTACGGTATCATATTCCTTGCCAATCATTCCGTTGATATTAATATCACAATCTATCAATGAATCTATAATTTGATTCATTTTTTTTAAGAACTTATCATTTGGCGTTATATTTTTTCGCTCCAAATATTTTAATAAAATCTGTCTTAACAAATTAGAGTCCTTCCTCTATTAATAATCTTATGAAACGAATATCTTCTTCTGATATCTTATAAAGATAATTAATTTTCCTATTAATGCTCTCCAATATTTTATCTAATCGATTTCTATGATAAATGAACTTATCTCCTACAGAGCCTTTTAACAACTCAATTGATTTAATGATTTCATCAAAATTACTTGCCAATAAATTGATATCCTCATACTTCAATTTAGGGATTGGAACCTTCTCTAAAAATTGTTTATTCATTTTTAGATATCCATCAGAAGCTTCTGCAGCATAAATATATGCAAAAGAGTTAAATATCTCTGAATTTAATATAACACATAATGCTTTTAAATATTGTTCATCATCATTCTGATCCATTATAGTACTTATATTTGAATTATCTCCAAAAACGCACCCAGAAGTAAATGATGCAATAACATTACGACCGGTCATAGGTACAAAAACTTTTGGCCGAGCAAAAGAATTTAGTTTAGTTTCTCTTGTATATCGATAAAATTCATTTTTATTATCTACACGAGCGGTCTTACTATAAAGATCTATATGGTTAAGATACTTATATCCATATGGATAATTAACTTTTATTGACTCTAAAGGTATCAATTTACCAAACTTATCATAAGGAAATAATATAAAAACACTAAATTGTTCATCAATCAGAAATGGCTGGGGATGCTCATTTCTATATAATGGCTTTAAGAGACCGGTTTCTATAATCACTTCTTCATCTCTTCGATTTTTACATCTTATAAGATTATCTGAAATCTGATCAATTTTAGAGAGGAAATAAAATTTAGAATCCAAAACCTGTGGGCCTACACCAATATTTATATTGCCTATATCTTTAAGCTCTATTAGATGTTCACCTTTACACCATTTATCGAAAAAAAAGAATTCCTTATAAGACCAATTAGACTTATCTAAATTATCATTATCGACAATAACCATCTTTGATTCATCAAGTAAAATATCTTCAATATTATTTCTCTCTTTATTCACTTCTCCTGAGTGATAATAGTATTCTACTGACTCTTTTACCCTATCCATATCAGAAATTAAGCAAGCTATATACGTTAGTCGGCTTTTAAATAATTTATTAGCTTGAAATTCATGAATTTCGGTTAAACATCCATTTTCTTTTAAAAACTCTCTAATTGCAGCGCCATACTTTGTTTTGAAGAATCTTTTTTGGATAATAAATCCAGCCCTCCCATTTTGGGCTAATAAGCAATAAAATCTCTTTACAAAAAACATAGATAAATCGAGTTTATCTGACAGGTTATAATTCTCTTTAAGATATTTCCAAGTCTCGGGCCAAAGCTTTTTAAAATGCTTTGGCTCAACATAAGGTGGGTTTGTAACAAGATAGCTAAAACCACCGCTTTTCATAACATCAGGAAATAACGCTTCAATATTTGTAGGAATTTGATCTATCAATTCTTCAGTAGGTAACTGCGCCAATTCATCAACTATCGTATTTCCAAGACAAAAATTTTGAGATATATTGCTAAGAATCTGCTTAAATGGTTCAGTAATTACATATCCGCTAGTGACTAATTTTAACGCAATTGTCATCTTTAAGACTTCTAATGCAGTTAAATTAATATCAATACCATAAAGACAATTTTGTATTATAAGTTTAACATCCTCAACAGTGACCGTTTTATAGTTTGTAATCGCCTTATATTTTTCTACTAATTTATCCATAGAAGATAATATAAATGTTCCACTTCCCACACAAGGATCCAATATCTTTATATCAAATAATTCTTTTAATTTAGTTACATTATCTAAAAGAATTGTCTTATCACATATATATTTAGACAAAACCGAAGGAGTTGGTACAGTGCCCTCAGGACTTAAGGCCGAAAACAGACTAGTCACAACTCCATCATTTATACAAAGTTGTTTGCCAAGAAAAACATCATATATTTCAGCTAAGAATTCTGATTTTATAACATCAAATCTATATGGGCTATCAATAGTAATAGCCTGTATAAAATCCTCAAATAAAGCATTATCTAACTTAAATGCTGGCAAGACTTCTGAAAAAATTGCCCCATCATACTTTTCATAATAATCAGTATTTGCTTTATCTACAAATTCAACCCAGAAATTTTTACATGATAAAAAAGAGTAAAGAGTGCCCCTAACCTCAATATTTAAATCCTCTAGTATTCTAATAAATAAAATTCTATTAATTATTATCTGTACATAATAATTAAGCTTCGTATTACTTATATCTGGAGTATTTTTATATATACCTTCTCCAAGTTTGACACGAAATCGATCTAATAATATAAAAAAACTTTCATCTAAAGTACGATATAAATTACCTACTTTTTTATCACTAAATAAATATTCTAGATCAGAAAAAGAATTATAAATAAAGTTCTTGGAAAGGTATCTTGAATACCTATCATACTCATTAATTAAATCATCAATAGTAAATAATATTGTCCTATATTGTGGATCCTGATTAATATGAGGTTCAAAACTTGTATCATAAACACAAAACTCGCGGAAATTTGTTACGATCCCTATCGGTAATCCTTTAGACCAAGAGTATGACCTGATTTGAAAAGCTATTTCATAGCTATCTTTGAAATTAACATCACTACTCTTAGCTTCAATAAAAAGACGCCCTATACCATCTTTACAAAGTAAATAGTCAGGTCTACGATGTTTACTATTTATAAAATTTAATTTATCTTCTGCCAATCCCTGTAATATTAATTCTTCTACAACTTCATTAGGGTTAGAAATATTCCAACCTAAAATCTCAAGTAATTTATTTATATACCCACTTCTAATTTTTTCTTCACTAATATAAGAATTTTGACTTTCAATATAACTATCAAAATCAGCCTTTAGTTTTTCTATCTTATATATAGGATATAAGTCATTCATAAATTACCTCAACCAAATATAAAACTTAACACTAACTTCCCAATTATCTTTAGCCAACCTAAAAAATACTTACAATCTCTTACTTTATAATTTATATCTATCTACATCCTAGATAATATTTATTCAATAATATAGTCATCATAATTATACAATTAATGAGCCGCATGTTGTATCATATGATCTAAAATGCTAACAAAATCTCGTTCTACAGCCGAAGTG
>OBUY01000147.1_pt1 | contig 36926 bp, 32 predicted proteins | sample 1475781 | NCBI WGS metagenome assembly OBUY01 (sample SAMEA2579912, study PRJEB22360) | human gut metagenome | biome: human gut; feature: human-associated habitat; material: faeces | place: Denmark | collected 2008/2010 | reverse complement strand
AAGATAAGCAAGCAGAGCAAAATAAACGCTACAAGGGTGTTTTAACCATGGTAGACGGAGATTTCTCAGCTGCAGCGGGTAACTGGAAGGGAGCTAATGGCGAAACCATTACAGTTTCATCAGGTGGTCAATTTACAGTAGAATCTGCTGATGGAAAGAAAGAAAATTACTCTATCAAAGGCTATTCTTATACTCTTGACGATGGTAAGTATAATGCCAAAATTGGTGGAGGAAAAGTCATCCAAATTACAACAGGAGCGGATGGTAAGGTTTCTAGTGTTGCTTTGAATCAATAATAAAATTTGGTGCTTTAACTTTTACTAGAAATCGTGCTGTAAAAGAGTGAGCCAACTGTTTTTCACTTAGTTTCTCCAAGAGAAAGTGGTATAATAAAAAAATCAAAGGAAAACGAGTGATAATACATGGCGGATAAATTAATCTTACCTCAAAACACACGACTGATGGGAGTATTTCTTGGATTTGTAGGTGGTTCTTTGGATGTGTTTTGCCATATTCAATACCATAGTTTGGTAGCGACACAGACAGGGAATATTCTCCTACTTATATCTGATTGGCATGACTCAAATGTTATTAATACGATGCTACGATTCTGCTCAATTATCTTCTTTTCTCTAGGATTTCTGTCTGCCCTACACATGAAAGAATACCGCAAAACGGCCTACTGGCGGGTTAAGATGTTGCTTCCTTTATTTATTGGGACACTTATTTTGCCTTTCTTTTCACGATTTCCTTTATTAGAAGTTCCTTTCATCGCTTTTGGAACAGGAATGATGATGCTAACATTTACAGGTAGCTTGATTGAAGATCATCCCTATGTCATTTTTATGACGTCTGGAAATTACCGAAAGATGTTGACCGCTTTGTATCGCATTGCTAGAAGAGAAGGAAATATCCAAGAATACCGTCGTCAAGCCTTAAATTATGGGATTGTTGTGGGAAGTTTCATAGTGGGGGCAATCAGCTTGGCTGTATTGATGCATTTTCTTCATGAATGGTCTGTTTGGATTATCAGTATCAATTTGTTTTTGATTATGTCCTACTATATAGCTAGAGTGAAGCAATTAGATTTACAAGATGAAAACATATAAAAAACGGCAAGATTCTTTTTGAGCTTTGCCGTTTTTGTGAGTTGTAGATGTGAGACTATGTTTTCTACAACTGCAAGAGAGCCTCAATCTCTGCCAGAGTACTAGCTTGTGAAATAGCTCCACGGAGTTTAGCAGCGCCAGATGTTCCACGGAGGTAGTGAGGAGCGAGTCCACGGAACTCACGAACTGCGACGTTTTCTCCTTTGAGGTTAATCAAGCGTTTCAAGTGTTCGTAGGCGATTTCCATCTTGTCCTCAAAAGTCAAATCAGGTAGGATTTTATCTACTAGAAGATTGTATCAGTTATATCTCGAAAGAAAAAAGAATAAATTTAACTATAAAACTTGTCTTATTGAATGAAAAAATGGTAGAATAAACATCAATATCGATTGAAATATGGAGATTTAATGGAAATGAAGTCAAAAACATTTCGATTTTATTTAGTTTTGTTATTTATTTTCTTTCTTTATTTTTCATTTGCGGTGTATAATCGAACGTACAGTGGAATCACCGTGGATAAACATGATAATGAGTGGATAGTTAGACAAGTCCACAATCTGGGAAGCTTTGCAAATCATCAAGAGATAATAGGGTCATCAATTATACAAATAGACGGTCAGAGTCCAGATAGTAATTTCTTATTATCTCGATTTTTAATTGTTGAACCGCTTCATTCTGTGACAGTGTTAGATAGAGGAATTTTAAAGAATTTAATAATAGAATCTGGAAAATCAAGCCAAATTATCTTTCTTGTTTTATCAATCATTGCTTTTCTGATTCTACTGTTATTTCGCTTATACATAAAAGGTAGAAGTAGAGGAAAAACTGGGAAACGATATTTTTATTTTATTATTTATACTAGTCTGATGTTATTATCGATTATTCCATCAAGTATAGGAGATGTATTTGGTCGTAGTCTATTAATTTCATACTTGACTTTATTTCCATTATTCATGGATATTTTCATTAGAGTGTTAGTCCTGAAGATAAAAGGTTCAACCATTTCTAACTTTTCTCGTATTATACTGGGCTATTCACTCATCACTCAACTTTTGTTTGTTTATAATCTTATACAGCCCATTGATTTTTTGACCATCTTTTTTTCTAGGGGGGTATTTTATTTAGTATTTTTCTTTTTAGTTATTCTACTGTTAAAGATGCTTATAAATTACTCTCAGATAAGAGAAATGTTGCCAATTCATACCTTATTTTTAGCAGTTCTTGCCTTATTTCCTCTATTTTTGGGATATATTTTTCCGATTGGTAAGGAAGTTTCGTTTATTTATAGTATTCCTCTATTGTTGCTTATTTTGTTCTCTATTGTAAATAACTTGATACTAGAGCGAATGATATATGTTGCTTGGAAGTGGAACCCGTTCATATATAACTTGATATTTGCCGTTTTTTTTACTAGTTTAATTATTCTTTTTAGTCTGTTATTAAGAGAATTTTCTCCAATTTTTTTCGTTCTTTACACTTTTCTTTTTTCGCTAGCTTTGTTACCTGAAATAAGAAAAATGATGTTGATTAGCCATAAAATGGAGGGAATCTTTAGTAGTTTTCATACTTTTGTAGCTACTGAATTGGAGAGGGAAGAAATTGCAACGTTTATACATGATACTACAATTCAGAAGGTTATTTATTATAAAAAGGAGTTAGAGATTAGTGAACAAATTAATAGGGTAGCTTTATTAGAGATGTTGGATGATATTGTCTTTGAATTAAGAGATTTATGTTCCAATATCTATCCTTTAATGGTGCATGAATTAGGGCTGAAAGAATCTATTACTAGCATATTAAACCAATTCATGAAGATGGAAACTGTTTCGATTATGACAACTTTTTCAATAGATGAAGAAAAAGTTAATGATAAAGTGGGCACGTTTGTATTAAGGACAGTTAAAGAACTAGTAAATAATAGTATTCTTCATGGGAATGCTAGAGAAATTACTGTAGATTTATCTACAAAAGAAAAGATTTTATCAATTGTAGTTATAGATGATGGTATTTTTAAGGGAAACTATCAGTCTAATGAATATCATTTTGGTTTAAATAGAATTGTAGAGAAGGTTCATTTATTGGGGGGAACTGTTCAGATAAATATAGAACCTACAAGTGTGAAGATACGAATACCTATAGAAGGGAAGAAAAATGATTCGTTTGGTTTTGATTGATGATCACAGTTTAGTATTACAAGGATTGGAGAACTATTTTTTAAAGGAAGATGATTTTAAAATTGTTGGTTCCTATACAGAAGTAGCAGATTTACTTCTTTGTCTCAAGCATGAAAAGGTAGATGTGCTAGTTATGGATTTTATGCTGAAAGGAGTAACGGCATTTGATGTTATTAGTCAAATAAATAGATTTCTGAATACAGTTCCCAAGATAGTTCTTTTATCAGGATTTTATGACACTTTGTTACATAAGAGAGCGATGGACTTTGGGATCCAAGCTTTTTTACCCAAAGAAAGTTCTTATTTGGATGTTAAAAGTGCAATTTATGCTGTTTATAAGGGCAATCATGTTATCCCAGATGGTTTGTTAGAAAAGCAAGAAAATAATCTATTGACAGATACGGAGTTAAGTGTATTGGAACTTATTGTAAAAGAATATTCTAATGAAAAGATAGCAAATAGTTTATTTGTCAGCAGGAGAACAGTAGATACCCATGTTTCAAATATTTGTTCAAAGTTGGGAGTGACGAGTAGAGTTGGAGCTGTACGTGAGGCTATTCGATTAAATCTAGTGTCTTTATAATTTTATCCTAAAAAGGCAAGAAGGTTTTCGTAAATTACGGATTCTTTCTTGTCTTTTTTTGTTTAAGATAGAGTCAGTTTAAAAGATTGGAGAAGGATATGCTAACAGTAGATTATTTACTTGGAGATAATAAAAATCGTTATTTTGGTAGAGGGTATAAGAGGACGACTTATGAAGTTAATACTCTTCGAAAATCAAATTCAAACTACGTCAGCGTCGCCTTGCCGTACTCAAGTACAGCCTGCGGCTAGCTTCCTAGTTTGCTCTTTGATTTTCATTGAGTATAAGTTGAAAAATATTTTAGAAGGGGTTGGGTCTCTTCATCAAGAAGGTTTGTGGTCTAGTAAACAATCTGAAATTATACAGCAGCACCTGAGTACATTAGATGGAATAGTATTAGCTCATTTATTTGGAAGTGAAATACTGAAAAGAATGGGAGTGAGCTTAAATCAGTATAGGTTAAGCCATTTTGAGATAAAGTCAGGGATAAAAGCTATAGAAGAATTGGTAAATTTAAGATTAGAATTACAAAATTTCAAAATGACGAACCAAGTGATTGAATTTGATTGTTTGGTAATGGATATGAAAGTTTGTTTAGGCTATCAATTATTAGAATATAAGGAAAATGTAGTTACTATAGGAGAACAAGGTAGAGATTTTTTATCAACTCATTTGAGAGATAGACAACATGATATATACGATGTTGAGTTTTCAGATAGTAGTATATCTTGTAAGGCAGAGCAAGTACTGATCAAAGATATTGAATATAGCGGTGTAGGTAGTCTAGAAAAGAATTATTATAGTTTGTTAGAACTTCTGATTATTTTTTCTCAAATGGCAGAGATGTTAGCCTACCATATAGAAGAGATATCTCGAGAAGAGAGCAATACCATGTGGATGAAGCAAGTGAGTGCAGACTTGAATTCACCAATTTTGAACGGAGTAGTAGAGCTTAGTGGTAGTGTTTCAAAAAATAGATTATTAAAAATTAGAGAAGAGCATTGGAAAGTCTACGAAATGTCCGGATATGATATAGATCATAAGGTAGTCTTTAAAAGTAAAATAGCTCAAAAATTACCTGATGGAGGGGGACAGTGATGGGAAATAGAGAATTAAGGTTAGTCATATCAGGCACTTATTCTACAGGTAAGACAACAACTGCTACAGCTCTTTCGATTGCAACGGGACTTCCCTTAATCGACGCTTTGTCTGCGAGGGAAATTTTGACAGATTTATATCCTGGTAGAAGATTTCAGGATATGTCATCAACTGAATTGATGGCACTAGGACTAAAGCGTTTTGAGGAGAGAATTCGTACAGAAGGAATTTTATACAAGGAACATGGAAGTTTTCTGTCAGATGGGTCAGTATTGAATGAATGGATTTACGGGACTGTTCGAATGAGGGTAGGAATTAATCCAGGATCAGCATTCATTCATCGATTGATGAAATCTATTTTAGGTATTCCAGGTCGACGATTTTTCAAAAAATATTTGACTGCTTATGGGGTTGTCTCTAAGAATCATGCGAAACTGTGGTATACAGATGTTGTTCATTTACCAGTAGAGTTTGCAATGGATCCAGATGGGCATAGACCAGTATCTGAAGAGTATCGAAATTTATCAGATGAGGAATTATATGAAGCTTATAGGAATTTGGGTCTGACACCTTATTGTGTCAAAGGTAGTCAGAAAGAACGGTTAAATCAGATCATTCAACATTATGAGTTGCCAATAGTTGTTCCAGTAGATGAGGCTATTTCCTTAGCTGAAAAGGTTATACGAGAAAACAGGGAAGCAGTATCTAAACGTATCATAGAGCAGTATGAAGAGCCTACATTAAAGGAAAAAATAAAATTTATGACAAGATATTAGGAGTATGTATGATTCAGTTTCAAAATGTTAGTAAGATTTATAAGGTGGGGGAGCAAGAAGTTCGTGCTTTAGATCAAGTTAGTTTTTCCATTGAGAAAGGGAAATTTACAGTTATTTTAGGTCCATCAGGTTCAGGGAAAAGTACGTTGCTAAATTTACTTGGGGGGATGGATCGTGCGACATCTGGAACCTTTATATTTGACGAGGAACTAGTAACAAAGTTTACGGATAAGGAGTTATCTGCTTATCGAAAAGATAAGATTGGTTTTGTTTTTCAATTTTATAATTTAGTTCCAAGTTTAACAGCCAAGGAGAATATAGGTATTGCAGCAAATTTAGTGAAAAACAATAAAGAAATCGATATGTATTTAGATCAAGTTGGTTTACTTCATAGAAAAAATAATTTTCCTAATCAACTTTCTGGAGGTGAAATGCAACGTGTATCAATTGCAAGGGCATTGGCTAAAGAGCCTAGTCTATTATTGTGTGATGAACCTACAGGAGCGTTAGATTCAAAGACAGGTGATAGTATTTTAACTTTATTGAAGGAAGTTTCTAGAAATGGGAATGCTGCAGTTGTAATGGTTACACATAATAGAGAGTTTGCTAAATTTGCAGATCGAGTTATATATTTGAAAGATGGAAGTATTGAAAAAATAGAGAATAATGAAGAGGTGCTGGGATGAGGTATCTTCATATAAAATTATTAAGAGATCTTCGGCAAAATTGGCAACAATTTTTCTCTGTTTTTCTGATGTCTCTATTAAGTGTATTAATCTTTGTAGGGCTACAAGGAGCTTGGCATGGACTTGAAAAGAGTCTACAGAGTTATTTGAAACAATCTGAACTTCCTGTTGTTTGGGTTCAAGCGAGACAAATTGATGAATCAAAAATCAAGCAGGTTGAACAATTATCTTCTGTTGAAAAAGTTGTCAGTAAAAAGAAAGGCTTTGCTAATATTGTTCGTTTAGACAAGACTGACGGACGAATCAATCTTGAAACGATTACAGATAATCAACTGGTTACAGTAACAGAAGGAAGTTCTTTTTCTGAGGGAAAACAAGATTCGATTTGGATTGATGGGAATTATGCGAAAGAGAATCATTTACAGATTGGAGATTCAATTTCTATTTCATCAAGGGGGAAACAGATAGATTTAGAAATTGTAGGATTTGTTCAGGCGACAGATAAGATTTATTTTACAGGTAGCATGGAATATATAGCTCCAAATCTTGACAATGATGCCTATGGTTATATTGCAGATAATGAAATTGCAAAAGGAATTCTGAGTTTATCGTCAGATAATGCCTTGGAAATTTATGGTTCTAAGGTAGATTTGCGAGGAGATTTAGAGTCTATTTTAGGGAGCGATTTAGTTTCTTATCAAGATCAAAAAAGTTTAACTGAGATATCAGAAGCTACCGATCGAGTGGGGCAAATTAGAAACTTATCTTACCTATTTTCTTTTATCTTTATTTTGTTAGCTATTTTGGCTATGTTTACAACCATTCAGCGTTTGATTGATGGTCAAACAAAAGAGATTGCTGTATTAAAGGCTTTAGGTTTTTCAAATCAGGCTATCGGCTTACATTATATTTTATTTGGTTTAGTAGTAAGTTTATTAGGTAGTTTAGCAGGCTTTGCTATTTCTCCTTTGATGTCATGGTTTGTACTAGAAACTCAAAAGTCAATGTTTACACTTCCAAATTGGCAAATCTCTTATTCATCTTCATCAATAGTCATTGGTATTGTAGTCATTATAATTTGTATTTTAGCTGCCTATTTAGCTTCTAGAGAGTCAGCTAGAGGCTTACCAGCAATATTTTTAAGAGGTAAAGAAAAACTTGCTAAATCTGTATTTATGGAAAGATATTCGTCTATCTGGCAACGAATTTCTTATCCTTCAAGATGGGCAATTCGGGATGCCTCGTTTAATCGTATTCGAGTTTTGATGGGAATCGTGGGAGTTGCAGGAAGTATGATGTTACTGATTGCTGGAATTGGTATGCCTGTATCTATGAATCATCTTGTTGATAAGGCATATAATGAAGATTTTTCTTACTCAAAACGACTGACTGTGGCGGATTATCCTACTTCTAAGTCTAAATATGGTGGGCAAGGTGTACAAATTTCACAAGCACATTTTAGTCCAGATGATGGATACAATCGTTTATTGATTATATTTGATGATGGAGATATGATCCAAGCAAAAACAGAGAGTGCTGAATCTTTGAAAGATGATGGTTTGTATGTAACTAGATCATTTGCCCGTTTGGCAGGTATTAAAGTCGGAGATTTTTTAACTGTAACTCCTTATCAAGATGGTCATACTTACAAGTTTGAAGTAAAAGGGATTGTCACAAGTGAAACCAATCAAGGGGCTTATCTTCATGCTAGAGTCTTTGAAAAAGCAGGGGGAGATTTTACTCCCCATACTTTATTAGTTGGGTCAGAGGTGGACCAAGATACTATTAAGCAAGACAAAGGTGTTCTATCTGTCATTGAAAAAGGGAGCCAAGAAAAAAATGCCTATGATTTTGTAGCTAGTTTAATGAGTGTATTTCTAATGATTATTGGCTTTGCTTTATTACTTGTTATTATTGTTCTCTATAATCTAGGTTCTTTAAACTTTGTAGAGAGAATGAGAGACTATGCTACATTACAAGTATTAGGGTTTTCTAATCAATATCTACAGATGGTAACACTTTTTGAGACCGTATTAACTACTTTTATTGGGTGGCTAGTAGGAATTCCTTTAGGCGTATGGTTTTTGAAGGAATATGTAGCAACATTTTCGACGATTCGAATTGAGTATACCGCTTATGTCAGTATGTATGTTCTTGCTTTTGCTACGTTATTGGTTTGGTTTACATCTTTAGGGACTGCTTATTTTATTAGTCTTCGTATGAGAAAGATTGACATGATTAGTGCTCTAAAGGGGGTAGACTAGTAGAGTTAGTTCTGACTGAATCTATAGACATTTATAAATAATTGTTAATCATCGGTTCTAAGTTCTGAGTTTATAGTAGATTGAATATGGAATAATACGTCACGATCTCTAAAATATTGCTAGAAATTGATTTGACTTTCCTAGTCGATTCATTCAAATTTTATTTGTGTCTTGTTTTACTGTATTAAAGTATTTGAATTTTTACAATCAAAAACCCGTAACCTTTAAGAGAGTTACGGGTTTTAAACTATTAAGCCTTATCCAACTGCAAGAGAGCCTCAATCTCTGCCAGAGTACTAGCTTGTGAAATAGCTCCACGGAGTTTAGCAGCGCCAGATGTTCCACGGAGGTAGTGAGGAGCGAGTCCACGGAACTCACGAACTGCGACGTTTTCTCCTTTGAGGTTAATCAAGCGTTTCAAGTGTTCGTAGGCGATTTTCATCTTGTCCTCAAAGGTCAAATCAGGTAGGATTTCTCCTGTTTCAAAGTAATGGTTGATTTGGTTAAAGAGGTAAGGATTTCCCATAGCAGCTCGCCCAACCATAACTGCGTCAGCACCGACTTCTTCGATACGCTGTTTGGCTTCTTGAACCGTACGGATGTCACCGTTGGCGATGAAGGGAATCTTGGTCAAAGCTTGAGCGACCTTGTGAAGGGTTTCAAGGTCTGCGTGGCCTGTGTACATTTGTTCACGGGTACGTCCATGCATGGCAAGGGCAGAAACACCTGCAGCTTCAGCGGCGAGGGCATTTTCTACTGCCAGAGATGGGTCAGCCCAACCTGTACGCATTTTGACAGTAAGTGGAATATCAAGGACCAATTGGACCTTGTTGATAATAGAGTAGATCTTGTCTGGGTCCTTGAGCCACATAGCGCCAGCTTCGTTCTTCACGATTTTATTAACTGGGCAGCCCATGTTGATATCCACGATATCGGTTTTGGTGTTTTCTTGGATGAATTCTGCTGCGCGTGCGAGGCTTTCTTCGTCGCTACCAAAAAGTTGGATAGAGACAGGGTTTTCGCCTTCGTCGATATGAAGCATGTGCAGGGTTTTTTCGTTGTTGTATTGGATTCCCTTGTCAGAGACCATTTCCATAACAACGAGTCCAGCTCCAAGCTCTTTTGCAATAGTACGAAAGGCTGAGTTGGTCACACCAGCCATGGGTGCTAAAACGGTACGATTGGGAATCTCAACATTGCCAATCATAAAGGGTGTATTAAGATTTGTCACGAATGAGTTCCTCCAGATCGTTTTCATCAAAGTTGTAAGTAGTTTGGCAGAATTGACAAGTGATTTCTGCCCCGTGGTCTTCCTCTTTCATTTCCTGTAAGTCTGAGTTTGGAAGGCTGGCAAGAGCGTTCATAAAGCGTTCATGACTACAGTCACATTGGAAACGGATTTCTTCTTCAGAAAGACGCTTATAAGCCTCGTCACCGTAGATTGCCTTGAGGAGGGCTTCGATATGGTCGTCGCTTTCCAAAAGGGTTGAGATAGCTGGCATTGCTTGGATGCGTTTTTCAAAGCGAGCAATCTCTTCTTCCTTGGCTCCCGGCAAGACTTGGACTAGGAAACCACCTGCAACCTTAACCTTGTCTTCTTCGTCCAAAAGGACATTGAGACCGACTGCTGAAGGGGTTTGTTGGCTTTCGGTCAGGTAAAAGGCAAGGTCTTCACCGATTTCTCCAGAGATGAGAGGAGTCATAGAGTTGTAAGGATTTCCAGTACCGTAGTCTGTGATAACGAGGAATTGACCATTTCCAACAAAAGGTCCAACTAGGACTTCACCAGTTGCAGTCTTTTTGATGTCAACACCAGGATTTTGAACGTAACCTTTGACATTTCCTTTGGTATCAGCAACGGTGATGATAGCACCTAGAGAGCTAGAGCCCAGTACCTTCACTGTTAGTTTGGTATTTCCTTTTTCATTGGCTGCGAGAATCTGGCTAGCGATAAGAGTTCGACCAAGTGCTACAGTTGAGCTAGCTTGGGTTTTGTGTTTTTCTTGAGCAGTGCGGACGGTTTCTGTGCTGTCAAGGACAAAAGCACGAAAGGCTCCGCTTTCTGATATTGTTTTAATAATTTTATCCATAGCTACTATTTTAGCATAAAAATGCCCAAAGGGGGAGCCGTGTGTTTGCTGATTTTTAGGATAATGGACCAGGAAATCAGCATGAAAATAAAAAGAGAAACAGATTATTTCAGCATTTGTAAGATTTATGCTATGCTTAAGGTAGAAAATGAAAGGGGTAACAAATGTATTTAGGAGACTTGATGGAAAAGGCTGAATCTGGCCAATTTTCAATCCTTTCCTTTCTATTACAAGAGTCTCAGACGACCGTCAAGGCTGTAATGGAGGAAACAGGATTTTCAAAAGCAACTCTAACCAAATATGTCACCCTACTTAATGAAAAGGCTTTGGACAGTGGCTTAGAGCTGAACATCTCCTTAGAAGATGAAAATCTGCGCCTGTCAATTGGTGCAGTTACCAAGGGGAGAGATATTCGGAGCCTGTTTTTGGAGAATGCTGTTAAATACCAGGTTTTGGTCTATCTTCTCTACCATCAACAGTTTTTAGCCCATCAGCTGGCTCAAGAATTGATGATTAGTGAGGCTACGCTTGGTCGCCACTTAGCTAGTTTAAATCAGATTTTGTCAGAATTTGACTTATCCATCCAAAATGGACGTTGGCGAGGTCCAGAGCATCAGATTCGCTATTTCTATTTCTGCCTTTTCCGCAAGGTCTGGTCGAGTCAGGAGTGGGAAGGTCACATGCAGAAACCAGAGAGAAAACAGGAGATTGCCACTTTAGAAGAAATCTGCGGTGCGAGTTTGTCTTCGGGTCAGAAATTGGACTTGGTTCTCTGGGCTCATATCAGTCAACAACGTCTTCGGGTCAATGCTTGTCAGTTTCAAGTGATAGAAGAGAAAATGCGAGGGTATTTTGACAATATCTTCTACCTTCGTTTGCTGAGAAAGGCTCCGTCCTTTTTCGCTGGACAACACCTTCCTCTAGGAACTGAGGATGGGGAGATGATGATTTTCTTCTCTTTCCTCCTATCTCATCGCATTCTTCCTCTTCATACAATGGAGTATATCCTTGGTTTTGGAGGGCAGTTGGTAGATTTGCTGACGCAATTGATTCAAGAAATGAAGAAGGAGGAACTATTGGGGGATTATACAGAGGATCATGTCACCTATGAACTCAGTCAGCTTTGTGCTCAAGTCTATCTCTATAAGGGCTATATTTTACAGGATCGCTACAAGTACCAGTTAGAGAATCGTCATCCATATTTACTGATGGAACATGATTTTAAAGAGACATCAGAGGAGATTTTTCATACTCTACCTGCTTTTCAGCAGGGGACGGATTTGGATAAGAAAATTCTCTGGGAATGGCTGCAGTTAATCGAATATATGGCTGAAAACGGTGGCCAACATATGCGGATTGGTCTGGATTTGACATCTGGTTTTCTTGTTTTTTCAAGGATGGCAGCTATTTTAAAACGGTATTTGGAATACAATCGTTTCATTACCATTGAAGCCTATGACCGAACTCGGCATTATGATTTGCTGGTTACCAATAACCCGATTCATAAGAAGGAACAGACACCAGTCTATTATTTAAAAAATGATTTGGACATGGAGGATTTGGCAGGGATTCGTCAGTTATTATTCACTTAAAAGGCTTGGTTGTTCCAGGTCTTTTTTGTGAAATTCACACAATCTCCTCACATTTTTTAAAAAATTAAAAAAAGTTGATGAACAAGAAAGCGCTTTATTTTGTATACTAGTTAGTGTAAAGAGGAAACATCCTCAAGATCTTTATCAGGAGGACAGCACATGTCACAAGAAAAATTCATTATGGCCATTGACCAGGGAACTACAAGTTCTCGTGCCATCATTTTCAACAAAAAAGGGGAAAAGGTTAGCTCGAGTCAAAAAGAGTTTACCCAGATTTTCCCTCAGGCAGGTTGGGTTGAACACAATGCCAATGAAATTTGGAATTCCGTCCAGTCAGTTATTGCGGGAGCTTTCATCGAAAGTGGTGTCAAGCCAAATCAAATCGAAGCAATCGGGATTACCAACCAGCGTGAAACAACGGTTGTCTGGGATAAGAAAACAGGGCTCCCTATCTACAACGCAATCGTTTGGCAGTCACGCCAGACAGCTCCTTTGGCTGAACAACTAAAAAGTCAAGGTTATGTGGAAAAATTCCATGAAAAGACTGGTTTGATCATCGATGCTTACTTCTCTGCTACCAAGGTTCGTTGGATTTTGGACCATGTAGAAGGCGCTCAAGAGCGAGCAGAAAAAGGGGAATTGCTCTTTGGTACCATCGATACTTGGTTGGTTTGGAAATTGACTGACGGTACGGCTCACGTGACGGATTATTCAAATGCAGCCCGTACTATGCTCTACAATATTAAAGAACTCAAATGGGATGATGAGATTTTAGAAATTCTCAACATCCCTAAGGCTATGCTTCCAGAAGTTCGTTCTAACTCTGAAATCTACGGTAAAACAGCTCCATTCCACTTCTATGGTGGAGAAGTTCCAATCTCAGGTATGGCTGGGGACCAACAAGCAGCCCTCTTTGGACAGTTGGCCTTTGAACCTGGTATGGTCAAGAATACTTATGGAACTGGTTCTTTCATCATCATGAATACTGGGGAAGAGATGCAGTTGTCTGAAAACAACCTCTTGACAACCATTGGTTACGGAATCAACGGCAAGGTTTACTATGCCTTGGAAGGTTCAATCTTCATCGCAGGAAGTGCCATTCAGTGGCTTCGTGACGGTCTTCGCATGGTTGAAAATTCACCAGAATCTGAAAAATACGCTCGTGATTCTCACAACAATGATGAAGTTTATGTCGTTCCAGCCTTTACAGGTCTGGGTGCTCCATACTGGAACCAAAATGCTCGCGGTTCTGTCTTTGGTTTGACTCGTGGAACAAGCAAAGAAGACTTTATCAAGGCGACTTTGCAATCTATTGCTTATCAAGTGCGTGATATCATTGACACCATGCAAGTGGATGCTCAGACAGCTATCCAAGTCTTGAAGGTGGATGGTGGTGCAGCTATGAACAACTTCCTCATGCAGTTCCAAGCTGATATTTTGGGAATCGACATTGCACGCGCCAAAAACTTGGAAACAACAGCTTTGGGGGCAGCCTTCTTAGCAGGTTTGTCAGTAGGTTACTGGAAGGACTTGGATGAGTTGAAACTCTTGAACGAGACAGGAGAGCTCTTCGAGCCATCTATGAACGAATCTCGCAAGGAACAACTCTACAAGGGCTGGAAGAAGGCTGTGAAAGCAACCCAAGTCTTTGCGGAAATTGACGACTAATACTGGAAGAATAAAGCGACTTAGTTAGAAAGTGTGTAAAAATGGAATTTTCAAAGAAAACACGTGAATTATCAATTCAAAAAATGCAGGAACGTACCCTGGACCTCTTGATTATCGGTGGAGGAATCACTGGTGCTGGTGTAGCCTTGCAGGCGGCAGCTAGCGGTCTTGAGACTGGTTTGATTGAAATGCAAGACTTCGCAGAAGGAACATCCAGCCGTTCAACAAAATTGGTTCACGGAGGACTACGTTACCTTAAGCAATTTGATGTAGAAGTGGTATCAGATACGGTTTCTGAACGTGCAGTGGTTCAACAAATCGCACCACACATTCCAAAACCAGATCCAATGCTCTTGCCAGTTTACGACGAAGATGGAGCAACCTTTAGCCTCTTCCGTCTTAAAGTAGCTATGGACTTGTATGACCTTTTGGCAGGAGTTAACAATACACCAGCTGCAAACAAGGTCTTGAGCAAGGAAGAAGTTTTGGAACGCCAACCAAACTTGAAGAAGGAAGGCTTGGTAGGAGGTGGGGTTTACCTTGACTTCCGTAACAACGATGCCCGTCTCGTGATCGAAAACATCAAACGTGCCAACCAAGACGGTGCCCTCATTGCCAACCACGTTAAGGCAGAAGGCTTCCTCTTTGACGAAAGTGGCAAGATTACAGGTGTTGTAGCTCGTGATTTGTTGACAGACCAAGTCTTTGAAATCAAGGCTCGTCTGGTTATCAATACGACAGGTCCTTGGAGTGATAAGGTACGCAATTTGTCTAATAAGGGAACACAATTCTCACAAATGCGTCCAACTAAGGGAGTTCACTTGGTAGTGGATTCAAGCAAGATCAAGGTTTCACAGCCAGTTTACTTTGATACAGGTTTGGGTGATGGCCGTATGGTCTTTGTTCTCCCACGTGAAAACAAGACTTACTTCGGTACAACTGATACAGACTACACAGGTGATTTGGAACATCCAAAAGTAACTCAAGAAGATGTAGATTACCTACTTGGCATTGTCAACAACCGCTTCCCAGAAGCCAACATCACCATTGATGATATCGAAAGTAGCTGGGCAGGTCTTCGTCCATTGATCGCAGGCAATAGCGCTTCTGACTACAATGGAGGAAATAACGGAACCATCAGTGATGAAAGCTTTAACAACTTGATTGCGACTGTTGAATCTTATCTCTCTAAAGAAAAAACGCGTGAAGATGTTGAAGCTGCTGTCAGCAAGCTTGAAAGCAGCACTTCTGAGAAACATTTGGATCCGTCAGCAGTTTCACGTGGTTCGAGCTTGGACCGAGATGACAATGGCCTTTTGACCCTTGCTGGTGGTAAAATCACAGACTACCGTAAGATGGCTGAAGGGGCTATGGAGCGCGTGGTTGATATCCTCAAAGCAGAATTTGACCGTAGCTTTAAACTCATCAACTCTAAGACTTACCCTGTCTCAGGTGGAGAATTGAACCCAGCAAATGTAGATTCTGAAATTGAAGCCTTTGCGCAACTTGGAGTGTCACGTGGCTTGGATAGCAAGGAAGCTCATTACCTAGCAAATCTCTATGGTTCAAATGCACCGAAGGTCTTTGCTCTTGCTCACAGCTTGGAACAAGCGCCAGGACTTAGCTTGGCGGACACCTTGTCCCTTCACTATGCAATGCGCAATGAGTTGGCACTTAGCCCAGTTGACTTCCTTCTTCGTCGTACCAACCATATGCTCTTTATGCGTGATAGCTTGGATAGCATCGTTGAGCCAGTTTTGGATGAAATGGGACGATTCTATGACTGGACAGAAGAGGGAAAAGCAGCCTACCGTGCGGATGTCGAATCAGCTCTTGCTAACAACGATTTAGCAGAATTAAAAAATTAAGAAAAAATCAAAGAGGTGGCGGGCAGGACTCCTAGTCTACCCTCTCCTCCTTTTTAATGGAGACAGAAAGATGATGAATGAATTATTTGGAGAATTTCTAGGGACTTTAATCCTCATTCTTCTAGGAAATGGTGTTGTTGCAGGTGTGGTTCTTCCTAAAACCAAGAGCAATAGCTCAGGTTGGATTGTGATTACTATGGGTTGGGGAATTGCAGTTGCGGTTGCGGTCTTTGTATCTGGCAAGCTCAGTCCAGCTCATTTAAACCCAGCTGTGACCATTGGTGTAGCCTTAAAAGGTGGTTTGCCTTGGGCTTCCGTTTTCCCTTACATCCTAGCTCAGTTCGCAGGGGCTATGCTGGGTCAGATTTTGGTTTGGTTGCAATTCAAACCGCATTATGAGGCAGAAGAAAATGCAGGAAATATCTTGGCAACCTTCAGTACTGGTCCAGCCATCAAGGATACTGTATCAAACTTGATTAGCGAAATCCTTGGAACCTTTGTATTGGTGTTGACAATCTTTGCTTTGGGTCTTTACGATTTCCAGGCAGGTATCGGAACCTTTGCAGTGGGCACTTTGATTGTCGGTATCGGTCTATCACTAGGTGGGACAACAGGTTATGCCTTGAACCCTGCGCGTGACCTTGGACCTCGTATCATGCACAGCATCTTGCCAATTTCAAACAAGGGAGACGGAGACTGGTCTTACGCTTGGATTCCTGTTGTAGGACCTGTTATCGGTGCAGCCTTGGCCGTGCTTGTATTCTCACTTTTCTAGTTTAGAAAACAATTATGTTGATAGAGCTTGAGCAAGAGCCCAATTTCAGCAAAAAATGAAGTAAATCTTCTCATAATAAAACGCATAGTATCAAGTTTTCAATACCTGATATTATGCGTTTTTCTTATTGCTAAGACTTTTTCCCAGTCTCTTTTTCGATTGAAGATGTAATTATTCTACTAACTAACTTCTTAGTACTAGCCAACAACGATAATCATAATTCCTCCCAAAATTAGGAATAATAAAGGCAATAATTTTTGTTTTTTCATGTGAAAAACCTCGCTTTTATTTTCTGTTATTTTATGCTAGAATATTAAAAATCAAATTTTAATTCCAAAGTTGACAACTAAGATGGGAGCGCTACATGTCTAATTCATTTATCAAGTTGTTAGTCTCTCAATTGTTTGCAAATTTAGCAGATATTTTCTTTAGAGTAACAATCATTGCTAACATATACATTATTTCAAAATCAGTAATTGCCACGTCACTAGTTCCCATTTTAATAGGGATATCCTCTTTTGTTGCGAGTCTTTTAGTTCCTTTAGTTACTAAAAGGATAGCGCTAAATAGAGTTTTATCTTTATCCCAATTTGGAAAGACTATATTATTGGCGATACTGGTAGGGATGTTTATACTAATGCAATCAGTAGCGCCTTTGGTAATCTATCTATTTGTTGTGGCAATTTCCATATTAGATGGTTTTGCAGCACCTGTTTCCTATGCTATTGTGCCACGCTATGCGACCGATTTGGGTAAGGCTAATTCAGCCTTATCAATGAGTGGTGAAGCTGTTCAATTGGTGGGTTGGGGATTAGGTGGACTCTTATTTGCAACAATTGGTCTTTTACCTACCACGTTTATAATTTTAATGTTGTATATCATTTCTAGCTTTCTGATGTTATTTCTTCCTAACGCTGAAGTGGAGGTGTTAGAGTCAGAAACTAATCTTGAAATTTTGCTCAAAGGTTGGAAGTTAGTTGCTAGAGATCCTAGATTAAGACTTTTTGTATCAGCAAATTTATTGGAAATTTTCTCAAATACGATTTGGGTTTCTTCCATTATACTTGTTTTTGTAACTGAGTTATTAAATAAAACGGAAAGTTACTGGGGATATTCTAATACAGCATACTCTATTGGTATTATAATTAGTGGCTTAATTGCTTTTAGGCTATCTGAAAAGTTCCTTGCTGCTAAATGGGAAAGTATTCTTTTTCCTCTTGTAGCTATGGCAATAGTGACACTGACTATTCTATATTTTCCAAACGCACAGATGTTTTTATTATTTTCAGCTTTAGTTGGTATGTTATCGCAGCTAAAAGAAGTTCCTGAAACTGTATTTCTTCAGGAAACAGTAGAGGAAAATAACTTGGTTAATGTCTATTCCGTTCTTGAAGTGATTTCGACATTAGCATTTTCAGTATTTGTTTTGCTAATGAGCTATATTACTGAGAGTTTTGGTATTAGCATCAGTTTTTGGATATCAGCCATTTGTCTGATGATAGAAGCTATTTTAATTTATATCAGACGAGACTATTTTAAATGAGAGACGGATTAAAAAGTCTTGAAAAATCAGAACAGCGCATAGTATCAGGTGTTGAAAAAACTTGATATTGTGCGTTTTATTATGGGAAGATTTACCTCATTGTCTCCTGAAATGGAATTTTGAAGCAGGATCACTCTATTTGAAATATACATAGAAAAATCGCATAATTTTTAAAATTAGCTTAAATATAATGAAAATCTACGGCAAACAATTGGAAAATTACTCTAGAAAGTGGTACAATGGTATAAAAATACTATAGTAAGAGTTTATCTTATTTAACAAAAATTACAGAAATGAATGGTTTTTCTTGATGAAACAGAGAAAAGAATTGTACCTCTTTCTTGGTCGGACAGCCTTGTATTTTCTTATCTTTCTAGGGCTGCTTTACTTCTTTAGCTATCTTGGTCAGGGTCAAGGAAGCTTTATCTATAATGAATTTTAACTTGAAGGAGAATCCCTATTGTGTCAAATAAACCAATAGCAGATATGATTGAAACCATTGAGCATTTTGCTCAGACCCAGCCTAGCTATCCTGTTTACAATGTTTTGGGGCAGGAACACACTTATGGAGATTTAAAGGCTAATTCGGATAGTTTAGCTACAGCCATTGACCAACTAGGCTTGCCTGAGAAGTCTCCTGTGGTCGTTTTTGGTGGCCAAGAATATGAAATGTTGGCAACTTTTGTAGCTTTGACTAAGTCAGGTCATGCCTATATTCCTATTGACAGCCATTCGGCCTTGGAGCGAGTTTCAGCTATTTTAGAAGTTGCAGAGCCAAGCTTGATTATTGCTATCTCAGACTTTCCATTGGAGCAGGTTTCGACACCTATGATGAATCTAGCTCAGGTTCAAGAAGCCCTTGCCCAAGGGAATAACTATGAAATCACGCATCCAGTCAAGGGCGATGATAATTACTATATCATCTTTACTTCTGGTACGACTGGTAAGCCAAAGGGAGTGCAGATTTCCCATGATAACCTCCTCAGCTTTACCAACTGGATGATTACGGACAAGGAATTTGCGACGCCAAGTCGTCCGCAAATGCTGGCTCAGCCACCTTATTCTTTTGACCTGTCTGTCATGTACTGGGCTCCGACCTTGGCATTAGGTGGTACGCTCTTCGCTCTTCCTTCAGCTATTACTCAGGACTTTAAGCAACTCTTTGCGACCATCTTTTCATTGCCAATCGCTATCTGGACATCAACCCCTTCTTTTGCAGATATGGCCATGTTGTCTGAAGACTTTAATAGTGAGAAAATGCCTGGCATCACGCATTTCTACTTTGATGGTGAAGAATTGACGGTCAAAACAGCTCAAAAACTGCGCGAGCGTTTCCCAAATGCCCGTATTATTAATGCTTACGGCCCAACAGAAGCGACAGTGGCCCTGTCAGCAGTTGCCGTGACAGATGAGATGCTAGCGACTCTCAAACGTCTACCAATCGGCTATACCAAGGCTGATTCTCCAACCTTTATCATTGACGAGGACGGCAATAAATTGCCAAATGGTCAACAGGGAGAAATCATTGTTTCTGGACCAGCTGTTTCAAAAGGCTATATGAACAATCCTGAAAAAACAGCAGAAGCCTTCTTTGAGTTTGAAGGTCTGCCAGCCTATCACACAGGCGATGTGGGAACCATGACAGATGAGGGCTTGCTTCTCTACGGTGGACGCATGGACTTCCAGATTAAGTTCAACGGTTACCGCATTGAGTTAGAAGATGTCTCTCAAAATCTCAATAAGTCTCGCTATATCGAGTCTGCTGTCGCAGTACCGCGTTATAACAAGGACCACAAGGTGCAAAATCTATTGGCTTATGTCATCTTGAAAGACGGTGTTCGTGAGCAGTTTGAGCGAGATATTGATATTACCAAGGCTATCAAGGAAGATTTAACAGATATCATGATGTCCTACATGATGCCGTCTAAATTCCTTTATCGAGACAGTTTGCCACTGACTCCAAATGGGAAGATTGACATCAAAGGATTGATTAACGAGGTGAACAAGAGATGATGGAGTTCTTTCAACAGCTTCCTCATTTAGAGCCATATGGCAATCCTCAGTATTTTGTCTATGTGATTGCTGCAACCTTGCCCATCTTTATCGGCCTCTTTTTCAAGAAACGCTTTGCCTGGTATGAAGTGCTGGTAAGTCTCTTCTTTATCGTCACCATGTTGGTAGGTGGGAAGACCAATCAATTGGCTGCCTTGGGTATTTACCTTTGCTGGGAAATATTGCTCCTGCTCTTCTACAAGCATTATCGAAAAAGTAAGGACGGCAAGTGGGTCTTCTACCTAGTTAGTTTTCTGTCCCTCCTTCCGATTATCTTTGTCAAGGTGCAGCCGGCTATCAATGGAACGCAGTCTTTGCTTGGGTTTTTGGGAATTTCTTACCTGACCTTTCGTTCGGTTGGAATTATCATCGAGCTGAGAGATGGAGTGATTAAGGATTTCGTCCTCTGGGAATTCCTTCGTTTCCTTCTCTTCATGCCGACTTTTTCAAGTGGTCCAATCGATCGCTTTAAGCGATTTAATGAAAATTATCAGACTATTCCTGAGCGAGATGAGTTGATGGATATGCTGGATGAATCTGTTCGCTATATCATGTGGGGCTTTTTGTACAAGTTTATCTTAGCTCATGTTTTAGGAGAGACCTTACTCCCTCCTCTGAAGAATCTAGCCTTGCAGTCAGGTGGTTTCTTTAACCTCTATGCCTTGGCAGTTATGTATACCTTTGGTTTGGAGCTCTTCTTTGACTTTGCAGGTTACTCTATGTTTGCCTTAGCCATTTCAAATTTGATGGGAATTCGTAGCCCTATAAACTTTAACAAGCCTTTTTTATCAAGGGATTTAAAGGAATTTTGGAATCGCTGGCATATGAGTCTCTCTTTCTGGTTCCGTGACTTTGTCTTTATGCGAATGGTGATGGTATTGACCAGAAAGAAGGTCTTTAAGAATCGCAATGTAACCTCAAGCATGGCCTACATTGTAAATATGCTGATTATGGGATTTTGGCACGGTGTGACCTGGTACTACATCGCCTATGGACTCTTTCATGGGATTGGAATGGTCATCAATGACGTTTGGATTCGCAAGAAAAAAACACTCAATAAGGAACGGAAAAAAGCAGGGAAGCCTGCTCTACCTGAGAATCGCTGGATTCAGTTGCTTGGCATGGTTATCACCTTCCATGTCGTCATGCTGTCATTCTTAATCTTTTCTGGATTTTTGAATGATTTATGGTTTAAAAAATAAAAGGAAATAAAATATGGATATCAAATCAGAAGTTATCGAAATTATTGATGAGTTATTTATGGAAGATGTTTCTGACATGATGGATGAAGATCTTTTTGATGCAGGTGTCTTGGATAGTATGGGAACGGTTGAATTGATTGTGGAGATTGAAAACCGTTTTGACATTCGTGTCCCTGTAACAGAGTTTGGTCGCGATGACTGGAATACAGCCAATAAAATCATAGCTGGTATTATGGAGCTACAAAATGCTTAAACGCTTATGGATGATCTTCGGACCGGTCTTGATAGCTGGTTTGTTGGTTTTTCTGCTCATTTTCTTTTATCCTACTGAGATGAATCATGATCTGGGAGCTGAAAAGCGTTCAGCGGTGGCTACTACTATCGATAGTTTTAAGGAGCGAAGTCAAAAAGTCAGAGCACTATCTGATCCAAATATGCGTTTTGTTCCCTTCTTTGGCTCCAGTGAATGGCTTCGTTTTGACGGTGCTCATCCTGCGGTATTGGCTGAGAAATACAACCGCTCTTATCGCCCCTATCTTTTAGGACAGAGGGGAGCTGCTTCACTCAACCAGTATTTTGGAATGCAACAGATGCTGCCACAGCTGGAGAATAAACAAGTTGTGTATGTTATCTCACCTCAGTGGTTCAGTAAAAATGGCTATGAGCCAGCAGCTTTTCAGCAGTATTTTAATGGAGACCAGTTGACCAGTTTTCTGGAACATCAATCTGGAGATCAGGCTAGTCAATATGCAGCGACTCGCTTACTCCAGCAGTTCCCAAACGTAGCTATGAAGGATCTGGTTCAGAAGTTGGCAAGTGAAGAAGAATTGTCGACGGCAGACAATGAAATGATCGAATTATTGGCTCGGTTTAATGAACGCCAAGCTTCCTTTTTTGGTCAGTTTTCAGTTAGAGGCTATGTCAATTATGATAAGCATGTAGTTAAGTATTTAAAGACCTTGCCAGACCAGTTTTCTTATCAAGCTATAGAAGATATTGTTAAAGCAGATGCTGAAAAGAATACTTCCAATAATGATCTGGGAATGGAAAATTATTTCTATAATACGCAGATCAAGAAGGATTTGAAGAAATTAAAGGACTCTCAGAAAAGCTTTACCTATCTCAAGTCGCCAGAGTATAATGACTTGCAGTTAGTTTTAACACAGTTTTCTAAATCTAAGGTAAACCCGATTTTTATCATTCCACCTGTTAATAAAAAATGGATGGACTATGCTGGTCTACGAGAGGATATGTACCAACAAACGGTGCAGAAGATTCGCTACCAGTTAGAAAGTCAAGGTTTTACCAATATAGCAGATTTTTCTAAGGATGGCGGGGAGCCTTTCTTTATGAAGGACACCATTCACCTTGGTTGGTTGGGTTGGTTGGCTTTTGACAAGGCAGTTGATCCTTTCCTATCCAATCCCACACCAGCTCCGACTTACCATCTGAATGAGCGCTTTTTCAGCAAAGATTGGGCGACTTATGATGGAGATGTCAAAGAATTTCAATAGTTCATAATATAGAAGAGTTCGAGAATGAAACCAGTTTTCACGTTTTTTCTTGACTCTTTTTTTGTTTGTGATATAATTAACTGGTAAACAAAATTCCACAGAATAGTATTTTCTCTTGAAAATAGAGAAGCATATAAGGAAAGGAGTCAGATATGAGACAGCTAGCGAAAGATATCGATGCTTTTTTGAATGAGGTGATTTTGCAGGCGGAAAATCAGCATGAAATCCTAATAGGTCATTGCACTAGTGAGGTAGCCTTAACCAATACCCAGGAGCACATTCTCATGCTTTTGTCAGAGGAATCTTTAACAAACTCTGAATTGGCTCGTCGTCTCAATGTCAGTCAGGCGGCAGTTACCAAGGCTATTAAGTCTTTGGTCAAGGAAGGGATGTTGGAAACATCTAAAGATCCTAAAGATGCGCGTGTGATTTTTTATCAGTTGACTGATTTGGCTCGTCCAATTGCTGATGAGCACCACCATCACCATGAGCATACACTTTTAACCTATGAACAAGTGGCGACTCAGTTTACTCCAAATGAACAAAAAGTGATCCAGCGGTTTTTGACTGCTTTAGTAGGAGAAATCAAATAATGAGATATATTACGGTAGAGGATTTATCCTTCTATTATGATAAGGAGCCCGTTCTTGAACATATCAATTATAGTGTTGATAGTGGGGAATTTGTTACCTTAACAGGGGAAAATGGAGCAGCTAAGACGACACTCATCAAGGCCAGTCTTGGCATCCTTCAGCCACGCATTGGAAAGGTGACTATTTCAAAGACAAATACGCAGGGTAAGAAATTGAGAATAGCCTATCTTCCTCAACAGATTGCCAGTTTTAATGCAGGTTTTCCAAGTACGGTTTATGAATTTGTCAAGTCGGGTCGCTATCCGAGAAAAGGCTGGTTCCGTCGTTTGAATGCTCATGATGAGGAGCATATCAAGGCTAGTTTGGACTCAGTTGGTATGTGGGAACACCGAGACAAACGCTTGGGGTCTCTATCTGGGGGACAGAAGCAGCGAGCGGTAATCGCGCGTATGTTTGCTTCTGATCCAGATGTGTTTATCCTAGATGAGCCGACAACGGGGATGGATGCAGGAAGTAAAAACGAATTTTACGAACTCATGCATCACAGCGCCCATCATCATGGCAAGGCTGTTTTGATGATTACTCATGACCCTGAAGAAGTTAAGGACTATGCGGATCGCAATATTCATCTAGTTCGTAACCAAGACTCGCCATGGCGTTGTTTCAACGTTCATGAGAATGATCAGGAGGTGGGCCATGCTTAGTTTGTTATCTTATGACTTTATGCAGCGTGCCTTTCTGGCTGTTATTGCTATGAGTCTTTTCTCGCCGGTGTTGGGGACCTTCCTTATCTTGCGCCGTCAGAGTTTGATGAGTGATACTCTTAGCCACGTCTCACTTTCAGGTGTAGCCTTTGGTCTGGTCCTAGGGATTTCTCCGACTATTTCTACGATTGCTATTGTCTTGATTGCGGCGGTCTTTCTGGAGTATCTCCGTACGGTTTACAAGAGCTTTATGGAAATCGGGACAGCTATCCTCATGTCGACAGGTCTGGCTGTTTCTCTGATTGTCATGAGCAAGGGTAAAAGCTCTAGTTCTATGAGTTTGGACCAGTATCTTTTTGGTTCGATCGTGACTATCAGTGAAGAGCAGGTTATTTCCCTCTTTGTCATTGCGGCGGTTGTTTTGATTTTGACCTTCCTCTTCCTTCGTCCAATGTATATCCTGACCTTTGATGAGGATACGGCCTTTGTGGATGGCTTGCCCGTTCGTACCATGTCTATTCTTTTTAACATGGTGACAGGGGTGGCCATTGCCCTTATGATTCCTGCTGCAGGAGCTCTTCTGGTATCGACCATTATGGTCTTGCCAGCTAGTATTGCCCTGCGTCTGGGGAAAAACTTTAAATCGGTTATGCTACTTGCTAGTGCTATTGGCTTTTTGGGAATGGTAGCAGGACTTTACATTTCCTACTATGCAGAAACACCTGCAAGTGCAAGTATTACTATTATTTTTGTAACTGTTTTCTTGCTAATTAGTTTAGTAAGACGTTTTATCAAATAGGAGACTAAGATGAAAAAAATTAGCTTATTACTAGCCAGTCTATGTGCCTTGTTTTTAGTGGCTTGTTCCAATCAAAAACAGGCAGATGGCAAACTAAATATCGTGACAACCTTTTACCCTGTCTATGAATTTACCAAGCAAGTTGCAGGAGATACTGCTAATGTAGAACTCCTCATCGGTGCTGGTACAGAACCCCATGAATACGAACCATCTGCCAAGGCAGTTGCCAAAATCCAAGATGCAGATACCTTCGTTTATGAAAATGAAAACATGGAAACTTGGGTTCCTAAATTGCTAGATACCTTGGATAAGAAAAAGGTGAAAACCATCAAGGCGACAGGCGATATGTTGCTCTTGCCAGGTGGTGAGGAAGAAGAGGGAGACCATGACCATGGAGAAGAAGGTCATCACCATGAGTTTGACCCCCATGTTTGGTTATCACCAGTTCGTGCCATTAAACTTGTAGAGCACATCCGCGATAGCTTGTCAGCAGATTATCCTGATAAAAAAGAGACCTTTGAAAAGAACGCAGCTGCCTATATCGAAAAATTGCAAGCCTTGGATAAGGCTTATGCAGAAGGCTTGTCTCAAGCTAAACAAAAGAGCTTTGTGACTCAGCACGCAGCCTTTAACTACCTTGCTTTGGACTATGGACTCAAACAAGTCGCAATCTCAGGCCTCTCTCCAGATGCAGAACCATCAGCTGCACGTTTGGCAGAATTGACAGAGTACGTCAAGAAAAATAAAATTGCCTATATCTACTTTGAAGAAAATGCCTCACAAGCTCTTGCTAATACACTTTCAAAAGAAGCAGGTGTCAAAACAGATGTCCTCAATCCTTTGGAAAGTCTGACAGAAGAGGACACCAAAGCTGGAGAAAATTACATCTCTATCATGGAGAAAAACCTCAAGGGTCTAAAACAAACAACAGACCAAGAAGGTCCAGCTATCGAACCTGAAAAGGCAGAGGATACCAAGACAGTTCAAAATGGTTACTTTGAAGATGCAGACGTCAAGGACCGCACCTTGAGTGACTATGCAGGTAACTGGCAATCAGTTTATCCTTTCCTTGAAGATGGCACGTTTGATCAAGTCTTTGACTACAAGGCTAAGTTGACTGGTAAGATGACTCAGGCTGAATACAAGGCTTACTATACAAAAGGCTATCAGACAGATGTCACTAAGATCAACATTACTGATAATACTATGGAATTTGTTCAAGGTGGACAAAGTAAGAAATTCACCTACAAGTATGTTGGTAAGAAAATCTTAACTTACAAGAAAGGCAATCGTGGCGTGCGCTTCCTCTTTGAAGCCACAGATGCTGACGCTGGACAATTCAAATATGTTCAGTTTAGTGACCACAATATCGCCCCAGTTAAGGCAGAACATTTCCATATCTTCTTTGGAGGTACAAGCCAAGAAGCCCTCTTTGAAGAAATGGATAACTGGCCAACCTACTACCCAGATAACTTATCTGGACAAGAAATCGCCCAAGAAATGTTGGCGCATTGATGAGAAAATCGACTAGTTCATAAGAGCTGGTCGGTTTTTGGGTAATAGATAGTAACTCTATTAGAGACCTTTCAGATACCTAAGGAACTTTAAACAATAAATAAAACTCTTGAAATATCTGGACCTGTATGTTAGAATAATTTTATCGGGTAAGGTTCATTAGAACACCAAATCCCTTAACTATTGCAGTAGTTAAGGGATTTTTTGACGTATCTTAGCGATTTAACGGGTGCTTACAGGCTAGTCATTCGGTCTACTTCTTACCATCTAGCCATTTGCAGATGAAATACAAGATAATTCCTGCTATGACGTCCGCTATAATAGTAAGAACGAGCTCTGGGGCAAGGTTCATTAGTTTCACCTCCTCTCACGAACCGTAAGGAACGTAATCGGTAACCGATGACAAAAATAGTATATCACATTAAATTTAGATCATCAACCTCACCTAATGCTTGAAATACAGGGTCTAGGCGACAAAGTCTTTAAAATCAGAAAAACGCATAATATCAGGTGTGCAAAAACTTTGATACTATGCATTTTATCATGGATATATTGACTTTGTTTTCTCTTCTCTTCAAGTTAAGTTTGCACCTATCCTCCAAGAAATGTTAGTGAATAAGATGTTATAGTTAAATGAAATAAAAACTGAATAAATTGATTGGGAAAATCAAACCAATTTTTAACAATAGTTTAGAAAACGATATATACTATTCTAGATTTAACCCACTATATATCAATCATAAAAGTGGATAGGAAAGTTTTCTGATTATCAGAATTCCTTCCTATCCACTTTTTGAAGATTGTAAGTTAGCTTTATTTTATATAGAATCAGCTTATTTGTTTTATTTATCAAAACCTTGCAAGGCTTTTTGGCGTTCTTCTACTTGACCTTTAGCATCTAGTTTATTACCAGCGTATACAGCTGATTCCCATGATCCGTACATTGGATTTGGGAAGATGATGAATTTTTCACCGAATTCTTTTTGCAATTCTTCAAGTTGTTTATCACGGTCAGATTCAGAAGTCTTAGAAAAATCTGCAAAGTCTACGAGGTTATCACCAAATAATAAGACAAGGTTTGTTTTTTCTTGAACTTTTTGGCGACGACCTTCTTTGGATTTTACACCGCTTTCTAAGAACATGAGATGATCACGTCCTTGAACAGGAATTCCTTCACTTTCAAGATTTTTAATGGTAGCATCTACTTGATTAGCTGAGCGGTCAGAAATATAGTAGATTTGGACACCGTTTTGATCAGCAAACTGAAGAAAATCTTTGGCACCTGGGACGGCTTTTGCTGAAGCTTTTTGAACCCAAACATCCCAATTTTCGGGTGTGAATGCTGTACCATCTTTGACATTTTGTACTTGATAAGGGCTATTATCTAGGACAGTTTCATCCAAGTCTAAAACGATAGAGTAAGGTTTGTCTGATTCTGTTTTGAGCAATTCCTTTAGGTGATTTGTTGCAACGTTATAACCCTGTATGTATAAAGCTTTAGTTTCAGCTGATTTTTGATACCAAAGGGTTGACATAGTGTTTTCTCTTGACCGTAGTTGGTCATATGTCATTGTAACTTGATTATCAGATGAGCTATTATTGCTTGTCTGTGTTTCTGTAGACTTTGTTGCACAACTAGCCAATAAGACGACAGAAGCAAGTGTAGAAAGGATTGTAACAGTAGTTTTTGCTGTTTTCATGAAATATCTCCTATTTATTCATTTCAATAAATAGTATATCACGAGGGAAAAGTTAAGGCAAGCTATTCCCTGAATATGGATGAAGATAATGTAATGAAAAAAGCGATTATTAACTTGAAATGTAGTTTCACCTCTAATTATTGACATTTCAGGAAAAATCGCAGTAAAAACTGCACAGCCTTCTTTAAATGTGCTATAATACAGGAAAAAATAATAATGGAGGTCGTCGCGATGATAACAACATTTTTGATGATTTTTGTGGTGGTTTGTGTGCTTCTATTGGTGATAGTCACACTGAGTACAGTTTATGTGGTTCGTCAGCAGTCGGTGGCGATTATTGAACGCTTTGGGAAATACCAAAAGGTTGCCAATAGCGGTATTCATATTCGCTTACCTTTTGGGATTGACTCGATTGCAGCGCGGATTCAGTTGCGCTTGTTGCAAAGCGATATTGTGGTGGAGACTAAGACCAAGGACAATGTTTTCGTTATGATGAATGTGGCGACTCAGTACCGTGTCAATGAGCAGAGCGTGACAGATGCCTATTATAAACTCATGCGTCCTGAATCTCAGATTAAATCTTATATCGAAGACGCCCTTCGCTCTTCTGTTCCCAAATTAACCTTGGATGAATTATTTGAGAAAAAAGATGAGATTGCCCTTGAAGTTCAACACCAAGTAGCAGAAGAAATGACTACTTACGGCTACATTATTGTGAAAACCTTGATTACCAAGGTCGAACCAGATGCAGAAGTCAAGCAATCCATGAATGAAATCAATGCGGCGCAACGTAAGCGGGTCGCAGCGCAAGAATTGGCGGAAGCTGATAAGATTAAAATTGTCACTGCAGCTGAAGCCGAAGCAGAAAAGGATCGCCTTCATGGTGTGGGGATTGCCCAACAACGTAAGGCGATTGTGGATGGATTGGCAGAGTCTATCACAGAACTCAAAGAAGCCAATGTTGGTATGACAGAAGAGCAAATCATGTCCATTCTTTTGACCAACCAGTATTTGGATACCTTGAATACCTTCGCCTCTAAAGGAAATCAAACGATCTTTTTACCAAATACTCCAAATGGTGTAGATGATATTCGTACACAAATCTTGTCAGCTCTCCGCGCTGAGAAGAAATAATAGACTAATACTCTTCGAAAATCAAATTCAAACCACGTCAGCGTCGCCTTGCCGTACTCAAGTACAGCCTGCGGCTAGTTTCCTAGTTTGCTCTTTGATTTTCATTGAGTACAAAGAGCTTGGCAACAGGCTCTTTTTTGGTAATGGTAAGAGATGAGTCTTGGCTTGAAAAAATTATTCACAAAAGTTATTAACAGGCTGTGGATAAGTGTGGATAACTTTGAGTGGCTTGCTATTACCTGTGGTTGACTGAATCTCTGTAATAGTTTAAATATTTATTATTTATAAAGAGGGAAATCAAAAACACTTTAAGTTAGTTATTAACAATCTGTGTAAAACATGTGGATAGCAAAGAGAATAGATATTAAAACCATCCTATTACGTTACGCTCACTGCTAGAATAGCTTTCCTAAATTGGAGGAAGTAGGATGTTTCTCGTGAAACAGAAGAATGATTTAGTTTCAAATGCCACAATTAGACAAACTTATGTTAAAATGACTGAGAGGGAATGTTTCCTAAGAGCAATCCTATCGATTAGCTATTGGAGGTATTATGGTACACTTAAAATTAATTAAAAATGAAATAGAAGCTGAAAAGCCAGCATCTGTGCCTGCCTGGGTTATATCAGTAAAATTTAGAACAGGTTGCTATCGACATATACAGATTCCAAAAACAAAAACGTTAGCGGAACTAGCAGATGTGATTTTATGGAGTTTCGATTTTGCAAATGATCATGCTCATGCATTTTTCATGGATAATGTTGCGTGGAGTCATGCAGATTCTTACTTTCTTAGCTTTGTTAGTGACGATGTTGAAGAACGTTACACAGAAAATGTCTATCTGGATATCCTAAGTGTCAAACAAAAATTTAAGTTTATTTTCGACTTCGGTGATGAATGGCGTTTCGAATGTCAAGTGCTGAGAGAAATCGAGGCGGAAGACGAAGAAGCATATATCGTACGTGAAATCGGAACGCCACCAGAACAATATCCAGATTATGATGGTTTTGACTATGAAGAATAGTAGAGTGGGTAGTTGAGAAACAAAAAATAATCCACTAGTGCTAAACAGAAATCAAAAAGTAAACTACAGGACTAAGCACAGACAGATTAACATTCTTTTTGAGGCTTTAGATAATATTGACAAAATCAGAAATAAATCTATGAAAAGGTTGCCTACCTAGATTGCTTTTTGATTTTAGAAGAGTATAGATTGATTTCGTGTATTCATTCCTAATTCCTAAAAACTGAAGCACTGTTTTCCTCAGGCTTATCTGGGGAAGACAGTGATTTTTTGAAACGAAAACATAGATATCCGTGTTCCCTTATTTCCCTTATTTTAACCATTCAGGAAATTTCGAGAACCTTCTACAATTTCCAGTCAAATAAATTGCATTCGTTTTCTCAAGTAGGTATACTAGTATAGTTAGATGAAAAATTCTGAAAATTTAAGAATAGAAAAGAGAACAAATCTTATGGCAAAAGATATTCGTGTCTTACTTTACTACCTTTACACTCCAATTGAAAATGCAGAGCAATTTGCTGCAGACCACTTGGCTTTCTGTAAATCAATCGGCCTTAAAGGCCGTATCCTAGTCGCTGACGAGGGGATTAACGGAACAGTTTCAGGTGACTACGAAACAACTCAAAAATACATGGACTACGTTCACAGCCTTCCAGGAATGGAAGACCTTTGGTTCAAGATTGACGAAGAAAATGAACAAGCCTTCAAGAAGATGTTCGTTCGCTACAAGAAAGAGATTGTCCACCTTGGTTTGGAAGACAACGACTTTGACAACGACATCAACCCACTTGAAACAACAGGTGCTTACTTGTCTCCAAAAGAGTTCAAAGAAGCCCTTCTTGACGAAGATACAGTTGTCCTTGACACACGTAATGATTATGAGTATGACCTAGGACATTTCCGTGGGGCTATCCGCCCAGACATCCGCAACTTCCGTGAGTTGCCACAGTGGGTTCGTGACAACAAGGAAAAATTCATGGACAAGCGTGTCGTGGTTTACTGTACAGGTGGCGTTCGCTGTGAGAAATTCTCAGGCTGGATGGTTCGTGAAGGTTACAAGGATGTTGGCCAATTGCACGGAGGAATCGCAACTTACGGTAAAGACCCAGAAGTCCAAGGTGAGCTTTGGGATGGAAAAATGTATGTCTTTGACGAGCGTATCGCCGTTGATGTCAACCATGTCAACCCAACCATCGTAGGGAAAGACTGGTTTGATGGAACACCATGTGAACGTTATGTCAACTGTGGAAATCCATTCTGTAACCGTCGTATCTTGACATCAGAAGAAAATGAAGACAAGTACCTTCGTGGATGCTCACACGAGTGCCGTGTTCACCCACGTAACCGCTATGTTTCAGAACATGAATTGACACAAGCTGAAGTTGTCGAGCGTCTAGCCGCTATCGGTGAAAGCTTGGATCAAGCAGCTACTGTATAAGATTAAACAGTCCTCAGGGGCTGTTTTTCTATGCTTTGTACTCAAAAATCTAATACTCAATGAAAATCAAAGAGCAAACTAGAAAGTTAGCCGCAGGCTGTACTTGAGTACGGCAAGGCGAAGCTGACGCAGTTTGAATTTGATTTTCGAAGAGTATAAAGTTTGTTTCTGTATCTTTCAGAAAAATAAGGTTTACTATATGTAAACGATTTCAAAGGAGTCTAGTTATGACGAAAACATTTTTTATTCCAAATAAACAGAGCATTTTAGGAGAACAAGAGATTTTGACTGCCAAGTCGATCTTGGCCTTGCTAGATGGCTTGGAGTCGCATAGTTATGATGCGGTTTATATCCGTCAGCCTCTTAACCGTCTTGAGTATATTGAGTGTGCGATAGTGGGACAATCACAATTTCTCTTTAAGGTCAGTTATGCTGATGATCAAAAGGCTTACCGTGTCGATCTTCCTAACCTACTCACGAAGACAGACTGGCAGATTATCAAATCATTTTTAGATGCCCTGCTTGCTTACACAGGAACTGAGATTGAGGGGCTCGATGGTTTTGATTTTGAAGCTTATTTTCAAGCAAGTATTCAAGCCCATCTGACAGATAGTGCAGCCCGTTTTACGATTTGCCAAGGAATTTTTAATCCTGTTTTCTTTAGTCATGAGGATTTGAAAAGCTTTTTAGAGGAAGATGGATTGGCTCAGTTTGAAGCGTGTGTGCGTGCGGTTCAAGAGACCGATGCCTACTTTGCAAGAGTTTCCTTTTATCAGGATGGAGAAGGCCAAGTGCACGGTGTTTACCATCTGGCTCAAGGAGTCAAGACTGTTTTACCGAGAGAACCATTTGTTCCTGTAGCCTATATGGAGCAATTGGTGGATAAGGAAGTGCAGTGGGAGATTGACTTGGTTCAAATCACAGGAGATGGCTCTAAACCAGAAGACTATGAAGCTATTGCCCGCTTGGACTATGCACAATTCCTAGAGTCACTACCATCAGCATTTTACCAACAACTAGACGCCAATCAATTAGAAATACAACCCATCTTAGACAAAGATTTTAAAGCATTAGCACAAGAAGAGTAAAGCAGAAGCAGGTCAATCGACTTGCTTTTTTGGTATATAAAAAATCCTGCCATGGATGACAGGATTGCTACTCAATGAAAATCAAAGAGCAAACTAAGCTAGCCGCAGGCTGCTCAAAACACTGTTTTGAGGTTGTAGATGAAACTGACGAAGTCAGCTCAAAGCACGGATTTGAGGTTGCAGATAAAACTGACGAAGTCAGTAACATATGTACGGTAAGGCGAAGCTGATGTGGTTTGAAGAGATTTTCGAAGAGTATGAAGTTTAAAGAAAGGCCAAGATACGAAGGTAATCCCCAATCAGTGCGACTTCAGCTACAAAGAAGAGGAGGATAATGACTCCGTTCACAAGGACAGACAAGAATAATTGATAGAAGGAGTCGGTTTCACTTGCTTGACTTGGTCTTGTAATGATATGGAGACTGGCAAGCAGAATGATTCCAATGCTAATCACACACAAGAGGGCCGTAAATCGCAGGCTGTCAAAGAAGGCAAAGAAACTAGCAATAGCAGTGAGGAAGATTGGAATTGCCAAGAGTTGACTATATTGTTGGAGAACCTTTTCTAGCGTCCAGTCCTTTTCTTGGTAGATAAATCGTCTCACGACGAAACTACCCAAGAGGAATGAAAAGAAGAAGAGTGTGGTTGCTACTAGGATAGAGATAACCGAAAAGAGATTCAATGAAGCAAATTGTTCAGGGAAGTGATTATGCATAGTTGCTATATGTCCATAGTAAGCATGTTTGATGTGGTAGATACTAAAGAAAAAGGAAGATGCAGAAAACAGAATGAGCAAGAGAAAGGCTGTGTAGCTGTGTGTGCTACTTGTTTCAAGCTTGCTTGTAGGAGATTTGAGAGCCTCCACTAGCCAAGACCAAAAATCAAGCACTTGCTCTTTCCATTTATCCGTAGATTTTGGAGCTTGGTCGGGAATATAAGGACTTTCTAAGGATTTACTGAGAAGAAGTGGCTCTTTCGTGGTTGTGTTTTGCTGCGGAAGTGCTTCTTGACTCTCTTCAGTTATAGTGACTTTTTCTGTTTCCCCAGAAAGATCTTGCTCTTCTTCAGTAGAATCTAATGCTTTCTTTTCTTCTATTTCTGTTCTCGCTTCACTGTCTTCAGGCGTTTCAATTGTCTCTTCTTGCTGGTTTTCAAGTTCGACTTTAGCTTGAGAGACTTCCTCCTCTACTTGAGTATTTTTTTCAATTGGTGTATCGAGATCGACTATCGTTTCTTCAGCCTTGTCTCTAACATCTTTGTGTTGTTCATCAGGCTTGTTCTTGCTTGTTGTTTTTACAAAATCATTACTTTCAAACCATTCTTGTTTCATGGTAGAACCTCCTTTTTAGTTAGATATGCGTTATTGTGGTCGATATAAATAGGTTTGTTAAGGTCTGTTGGCTGTAGTCTCAAGACTAATATAATCATCAGCCTTAGCTATGAGTTGACCTTTTACATCGGTCTTTTCAGTTTTGTAAGGGTTGCTTAATTCGTTGGGTTTCTGTTGACTCTTATCTCTTAATAATTGATAAATAAAACCATGGTGACTCGAGAGGTCTAAGTTAATTTCTTGGCTTTCTTTTTGAGTTAGCATGATACTGAGCGCATTTTTAGAAGATAGTTCTACTTTACCATATACTTTAATATTTTCAGCGTGGAAGTGCTTCTCTGTTGACTCTAGCTGACTATCTGTAAGGTCTGTATCAAAGATATTAACGATATTAGGGGTTGTGAGTTTACTGTTTTTGATACGACTTCCTTCAATTCGGAGGATATAGCCATTATTGGTATTGAGGGTCGCATTTTCAAGGCTGGCATTGGTGATACTGGTTTGACCGCGATTTGCTGAGATGTTGATTCCTTTTAGACTTCTTCCTTTTGGTAATTGGAGAATAACTTCTTCAAAACGACGAGAGTAGCTGCTTGCGATATGGAGAATCCCGCCAATTCCAGAAGAAAGAAATGGACTTTCAGACAGTTTCTTATCAGTGAGGCTTAAAGTTTTATCGTTCCGATTTGTGATAAGATCATGGTGATTAGAAAGAGATGGATGGTAAGAAATGTGGATTTGATCATCGAAAGAGTCTGTGATGGTCAGTGCGTGTTGATGGAGAGTAATCTCTAGGTTTTCGACTTCCTTGCCAAAGGTCAACTCTTCCATCCGACTATCATAGACAGGCTCCTTGGACATGGCAAGTAGGCTCTTGATCCCGTCAGATTGGATCCCTACAAAGAGCAGGATAAAGCCAATAATGGTAGTCACCACACCAAAAATGAGAAATCCTTTTGTCAATTTACGCATGCTGGTCACCTCTCTTTCCTTTTTTGAGAACAAATTGCACCAGGCGAACAATGAGTAGACCGAAGAAGCGAGCTACATAGGAAATACCTAGTAAGACTAGTGAAGAAGCACCGATAGCCAGTAAACCAGCACCAAAAATCAAGATAAAGGCTGATTTGGCTTGGGCTAGGACAGTGAAACTTTCAACTAAAAATAAGAATCCGCCGATGATACCCAGTATGGAAACCGCAAAGAAAGCCAAGATGACAGTCAAGGCTGCCACAAAGATTGCGAACAGGGACACGAGGATGGCGATTCCCAGAGGAATGCCGATGGGTGCTGCAAGGAGGGCTAACAAGGCGATATGCAAAATTTGTCGGTTATTTTTTTGAGCGGGTGCCTCATTGATTTTTTTATCGAGAAGATTGGAGAGAACTTCGTGGGCCGCTTCTTTGGGAGTTCCTAAACTAGCGATGAGTTCCTCTTCTCCCTCGACTCCAGCATCGTCAAAGAGTTCTCTGAAATAGTCCATGGCTTCGATTTGGTCAGCCTGAGGCAGTTTTTTGAGATAGAGTTCTAGCTGAGTCAGGTATTCAGTTCTTGTCATGGCGGATACTCCCTTCTATGATGCCATTGATGGTGTCTGTATAGAGTGTCCATTCATCTTTTAGGGTCAAGAGTTGCTCTATACCACCATTTGTCAAGGAGTAGTATTTGCGCATGCGACCTTGGAACTCTCTAGAGTAGGTTATCAGAAAGCTATTGCCTTCCAATTTTTTGAGAATGGGATAGAGTGTGGATTCTTTGATATTAGCGATCAGCTTAATGGTCTGGCTAATCTCATAACCATAAGAATCCCCTTTTTCCAGTACGGCCAAGATGAGAAATTCAATCAAGGCAGAGGATGTTGGGAAGTACATGGGAAACCTCCTTTTCTAATGTGTAAGATTTTTATATATAATTTTTCTACACATACATTGTACAACTAAAAGAAAGCCCTGTCAAGAGAAATGTGTAAAATTTTTATATATAAAAAACGCAGGCTTTGTACTGACCCCAAAAAGTTAGATTTTTTCTGTCTAACTTTTAGGGTGCAGTTCATTCAAGGATTGATACTATGCGTTTTTCTGATTTTATACTCTTCGAAAATCAAACTCAAACTACGTCAGCTTAGCCTTGCCGTAGTACGGTTACTGACTTCGTCAGTTCTATCTGCAACCTCAAAACGGTGTTTTGAGCTGACTTCGTCAGTTCTATCTGCAACCTCAAAACACTGTCCTGAGCAACCTGTGGCTAGCTTCCTAGTTTGCTCTTTGATTTTCATTGAGTATTAAAGACTTTTTGCCTAGCTTCTTCTCCTCTTGCTTTTAATTGTCCGAATCAATATTCTTATTTCAAAAAAGGTAGTGAAAAAGGTAGTGATTCGGTTAATTTTGATTGCAATGTACTGAAATTAGCAAAAAGAAAAAACGCTGATTAAGCGTTTTTTTCTGCATTGATTCGCATTGAATGCTTACTTCACTTCTGTAAACACAACGTGCTTGCGAAGTTTTGGTGAGTATTTCTTCAATTGAAGACGGTCTGGAGTGTTACGTTTGTTTTTAGAAGTAAGGTACAAGCGTTCACCAGATTCTTTGTGTTCAAGTGTAATATTTACGC
>OBUY01000145.1_pt1 | contig 37269 bp, 29 predicted proteins | sample 1475781 | NCBI WGS metagenome assembly OBUY01 (sample SAMEA2579912, study PRJEB22360) | human gut metagenome | biome: human gut; feature: human-associated habitat; material: faeces | place: Denmark | collected 2008/2010 | reverse complement strand
ATACTGAGCTTCTTAGCCGTTTCGTTTCAGAACGTGGTAAAATTCTTCCACGTCGCGTAACTGGAACTTCAGCTAAAAACCAACGTAAAGTAACAACAGCTATCAAACGCGCTCGCGTAATGGCTTTGATGCCTTTCGTAAACGAAGATTAAAAAAAAGACCCGTTAGGGTCTTTTTTTCACGAGCTTGAAAACCAGAGAGCGAGTAAGACCCTGGTGGGTCTTTTTTTCAGGTCCGGTGGACCTCTTTTTCAGACCCTGACGGGTCTTTTTTTGTCTAACGGATCAAAAAAGATCAGCATAAGATCTGATCTTTTGTTTATTTTTTAGCGTCGAGTTGCGGGTGCTGTGCTCGAACTTTTGATATTGTAGCGTTTTTTGAAATAGTAGCGAAGGACAAGGGCCAATGCTCCCAATACGATAGCAAGGACATCTGGAATGGTTGGGTTGAGGAATTTTGGAAGTAGAGAGGTGAGTGATAGAACGATCACCCAAAGGAACATGACTCCAACAAGAATCGGCATGGATTTCCAAAGAGAAGGGCGTTCGCTGCGATCTTTGGTGCCGTCCATATACTGATAGAAGAAGTAGTACATAAGGTACAAGAGCAGCGCCCCTGTCAAACTACCGAGGATCAAAGTAATCAAGCCATAAGCAGAACGGTGCGGTGCAATTAGGTTCATAAAGGCGCTGATTGCAGCAAAGACACCAAAGATAAAGAGGAAGGAATCCAAAATCATCAAGGAAGGAGCATCGTTCAAAGCAGGATGCTCTTTTTCATAGCGTTCTTTCTCGCTGAAGGAATTAGCCCATACGGTTGGAGCTCCAAAAAGAGTCCGTGCCGGAATCCCTTTTCCTTGATTTTCTTGGATGGCTGGAAGGATTTCCTGGATGAGGCTTTCTGCTTCTTCTTCCGTTTTCCCATTTTCAAGCAATTGGTGTTTAGCGATACGGATAAATTCTTGATTTTTCTTACTAAGTTGGTGAAGGTCTGTGTGAGACATAGTTACTCCTTTGATAGACAAGTTTGGTTAGAACCATTTTTTATGGATCAAGTAGACGACGAGGGAGCCGGTCATGGCGAAGGCAATAAAGATGATGAGCCAGAAGGCATTTGGTTCTCCATTGAGCGGTAATTCATTGTCCTTGAAGTTCATCCCGTAGGCTGAGAAAATCATGGTTGGAATGGACATGACAATGGTTACCATGGCCAGGGTTTTCATAATGTTGTTCTGGTTGTTGGAGATGATCGATGCGAAGGTATCGGTCATGGAGTGGAGGATATTTCCATAAATATCTGCCATCTCAATGGCCTGCTGGGTTTCGATCAAGGTGTCTTCCAATAGATCCTCGTCTTCTAGGTATTTCTTGATGTTGCTGGTGGCGCTGGTCAATTTTTTGATCACGCGCTCATTGGTTTTCAGTGAGGCCTTAAAGTAGACGATGGTTTTTTCTAACTCCATCAACTCAATCAGCTCTTCATTACGTGTTGATTTGTGCAATTGGCTTTCAATCTGTTCACTCTTTCGATCCAGGGTACGAAGCGCAGACAAGTAAAGTTCAGCGTTACGATAGAGGATCTGAAAGATAAAGCGCGACCGCATAAAGGTATAGAAATTGCGCAAACGCCGGTGGATAAAGATGTCGAGCAGTGGCAATTTTTCCAAGCAAGTCGTGATAATAGCCTCTTCTGTCAGGATAATTCCAAGTGGAATGGTCACGTAATAGGTCTGGTTGTTGCGCTCTTCCTTGATGGGGACGTCAACGATGATCAAGGTATAGTCGTCCTCAATGGTCATACGGGACATTTCTTCCGCATCGAGCGGTGCCCGTAAGTCTGCAATATCAATATTAAAGGCAGAAGCGATTTCCATTGATTCGCTTTGAGAAGGGTTAACAAGGTTGATCCAGGTACCAGGTTCTAGTGTCTCTACTTCTTTAAATTCAGTCGTTGTCGATAAAAAGACCTGTTTCATGGTACCCTCCCTTGTTTTTGTTACACCTTAACATTATATCAGAAAAAGGACGGTTTTGGATAAAAGAATACTAAAAAATTTGTTATAATGGAGGTTAACAAAAAGGTGATTAGAGTAAGAATATGCAAGATAAAATTGTCATTCATGGGGCGCGTGCCCATAATTTAAAAAATATAGATGTGGAAATTCCACGGGACAAATTAGTCGTGGTGACCGGTTTGTCTGGATCTGGAAAGTCCAGTCTGGCCTTTGATACCCTCTATGCAGAAGGCCAGCGTCGTTACGTGGAAAGCTTATCAGCCTATGCCCGTCAGTTTTTGGGAAATATGGAAAAACCAGATGTGGATTCGATTGACGGATTGAGTCCAGCCATTTCCATTGACCAAAAAACGACCAGTAAGAATCCGCGTTCCACTGTGGGGACAGCAACTGAGATCAATGACTACCTGCGTCTGCTCTATGCGCGTGTCGGTACGCCATATTGTATCAACGGGCATGGAGCGATTACCGCTTCTTCAGTTGAGCAAATTGTCGATCAAGTTCTGGAATTACCAGAGCGCCAGCGCCTGCAAATTCTAGCTCCCATTATCCGCAAGAAAAAAGGCCAGCACAAGAATATCATTGAAAAAGTCCAAAAAGACGGCTATGTTCGGGTCCGCATAGACGGTGAGATCTATGATGTAACAGAGGTTCCAGAACTGTCTAAAAGCAAACAGCACACGATTGAAGTGGTGGTGGACCGGATCGTACTCAAAGAGGGAATCCGCTCGCGCCTCTTTGATTCGATTGAGGCAGCTCTTCGGATAGCGGACGGTTATGTGGTGATTGATACCATGGATGGAAAGGAACTGCTCTTTTCGGAGCATTATGCTTGTCCAGTCTGTGGCTTTACCGTCCCTGAATTAGAACCCCGTCTCTTTTCTTTCAATGCGCCTTTCGGCTCCTGCCCAGACTGTGATGGGTTAGGCATTAAGCTGGAGGTGGACTTGGACTTGGTGGTACCAGATGATCGCTTAACCCTTCGTGAAGGAGCTCTTGCCCCTTGGAATCCGATCTCTTCCAACTACTATCCACAAATGTTGGAGCAGGCCATGATTCATTTTGGCATTGATATGGATACGCCTTTTTCAGATCTGACTCAAGAAGAAAAGGACTTGGTTCTCTATGGTTCAAACGGGAAAGAATTCCACTTCCACTATGAAAATGAGTTTGGTGGAGTTCGGGATATTGAGATTCCTTTTGAAGGGGTCGTAAACAACATTCACCGTCGTTTCCGTGAGACCAATAGTGACTTCACCCGCAACCAAATGCGCTCTTATATGAACGAATTGACCTGTGCGACCTGCCATGGCTACCGTCTCAATGACCAGGCTCTTTCTGTTCGTGTCGGTGGGGAGAAAGGGATGCATATCGGGGAAGTGTCAGATCTATCGATTGCGGACCACTTAAAAGCCGTGGACCAGCTGGTTTTAACGGACAATGAAGCTACGATTGCAAGACCGATCCTAAAAGAGATCAAAGATCGTTTGACCTTCTTAAACAATGTAGGCCTTAATTACTTGACCTTGTCACGCTCAGCTGGAACACTATCAGGTGGAGAAAGCCAGCGCATTCGCTTGGCAACTCAGATCGGTTCCAACCTCTCTGGAGTCCTTTATATCTTGGATGAGCCATCAATCGGCCTCCATCAAAGGGACAATGACCGCCTGATTGCCAGTCTTAAAAAGATGCGTGATTTAGGCAATACCTTGATCGTCGTCGAACACGACGAAGATACCATGAGAGAAGCAGACTACCTGATCGACGTCGGCCCAGGTGCCGGTGTCTTTGGTGGAGAGATCGTTGCCGCGGGAACTCCAAAGCAGGTAGCACGCAATAGTAAATCCATCACCGGCCAGTATTTGTCCGGTAAACGCAAGATTCCGGTTCCAACAGAGCGCCGTTCAGGGAATGGTCGTTCTATTGAAATTACAGGGGCCAGTGAGAACAACTTACAAGATATTACAGCACGTTTTCCTCTGGGCAAATTCATCGCAGTCACTGGTGTTTCAGGCTCTGGGAAATCAACCTTGATCAATGGGATCTTGAAGAAAGCCATCGCTCAAAAGCTCAACCGCAATTCGGAAAAACCAGGGAAATACAAGACCATTCAGGGGATTGAGCACATCGATCGCTTGATCGACATTGACCAAAGCCCAATTGGCCGAACCCCTCGTTCTAATCCAGCAACTTATACAGGCGTTTTCGATGACATTCGCGATCTCTTTGCTCAGACCAATGAAGCCAAAATTCGGGGCTATAAGAAAGGTCGCTTTAGTTTCAATGTCAAGGGTGGACGTTGTGAAGCCTGCTCAGGAGATGGCATCATAAAAATTGAAATGCACTTCTTGCCAGATGTTTTTGTTCCTTGTGAGGTCTGCCATGGACGTCGCTACAATAGTGAGACCCTCGAAGTCCACTACAAGGAAAAAAATATCGCAGAAGTACTAGATATGACGGTCAATAAGGCAGTCGAATTCTTCAAGCACATTCCGAAAATTGAACGCAAACTCAAGACCATCCAAGATGTGGGCTTGGGCTATGTAACGTTGGGTCAACCAGCGACCACCCTTTCAGGTGGGGAAGCGCAACGGATGAAGTTGGCTTCTGAATTGCACAAGCGCTCTACAGGCAAATCCTTCTATATCTTGGATGAACCAACGACAGGACTTCATACCGAAGACATTTCTCGCTTGATTCAAGTCTTAGAGCGATTTGTGGATGATGGCAATACGGTCCTTGTGATTGAGCACAATTTGGATGTCATTAAGACAGCAGACCATATCATCGATTTAGGACCAGAAGGTGGTATCGGTGGCGGAACCATTATTGCGACCGGAACACCTGAAGAAGTCGCAGCCAATCCTGCTAGCTACACAGGACAATATTTGAAAGGAAAATTACAATGAATCAACGGATCGACAATTTACGAAACAAAATGAAGGCCAAAAACCTTAAAGCGGTACTGATTAACAATTTGAAAAATGTCTATTATTTGACCCATTTCTGGGGCTCAAACGGGACGGCTTTGGTGACAGAAGAACGCGTAGTCCTCTTTACGGATTCGCGCTACACCATCCATGCCCATGCAACTTGTTTCCCCTTTGTGGAGATCGTAGAAACTCGTGATGAGCTGACTGCAGCTGCAGAGATCGTGAAAGATCTAGGAATAAAAGAACTTGGATTTGAGGACGAAGTGACGGTGGCCTACCATGCCCGTATGGCTTCTGTTTTCAGTGGCATCAACCTTCAATCCCTAACGAACTTTGTGATGGAATTGCGCTTGATCAAGGATGAAACAGAGATTGCGGCCATTAAAAAAGCTTGTAGTATCTCTGACCAAGCCTTCCGTGATATTTTGGACTATATCAAGGTGGGACAAACTACAGAATTGCAAGCAGCAACTTTCCTCGATTTTAGAATGCGGGAGTTGGGAGCATCAGGTGTATCTTTTGATATCATCTCCGCAGCTGGTGAACGTTCTGCAATGCCACACGCAACTCCAAGTGATCGTGTCATTTCAGATGGGGATGCCCTGACCCTTGATTTTGGTTGCTTGTATGACCACTATGTCAGCGATATGACACGGACTATCTATGCGGGACATGTCAGCGACAAGGAAAGAGAAATTTACGAAACGGTATTAAAAGCCAATCAGGCCTTGATTGCTGCTGCTAAAGATGGACTTGGCTTCCGTGATTGTGATAAAATCCCACGTGATGTGATCGAAAGAGCCGGCTATGGTCAATACTTTACTCATGGAATCGGTCATGGAATTGGGCTAGATATCCACGAAGAACCCTACTTCAGCCAAATGTCTAAAGAAGCCATTCAAGCAGAGATGGTTTTAACAGATGAGCCAGGTATTTACATTGAAGGTCTCTCTGGTGTGCGCATCGAAGATGACCTCTTGATCACAGAAACAGGCTGTGAAGTCTTGACCCTTGCTCCTAAAGAATTGATTGTCCTATAAAATAGACAGTATTTTCTTAACCCCTGTGTAACAAACAAAGATAAGAAATGAGGCCTATGAAAAAACGAATTTTAGTATTGGGAATTCTTCTAGTAGCCCTTCTATTTGCATTTGCTCCTTCTGCTCATGCTGGTGTCGGCAATACGCATAGTGGTGGCAGTAGCACTATTCATTCTGGCGGTGGTGGTGGTAGTAGCTGGTCTGGAGGGGGAAGTAGCTGGTCCGGTGGCAGCAGCTGGTCCGGTGGATCCAGTAGCTACAGTTCTAGTTCTGGATCAGACTCTGGTGGTGCGGTAGCAGTTGTTGCCATCATTGGATTGATTGGATTTGTCTATAATATTGCAAAAGAGGCTAATGAGAGTGATGATTCGTCCTATTCAAATAGTGGTCCAAAACGGACAACCGAAGAACGTGCTGGTCGACCAATTGAAAACAACTATGAAGCCATTCGCCGTATCCGAAAATTGGATCCAATGTTTGATGAAGACCGCTTTTTGTCGCAAGTCAAGCTGGTTTATCTTCAATTGCAGTCTGCTTGGACAGAAAAGGATTGGAATTCCGTACGGAACTTAGAAAGTACGAGTCTTTATGAGCAACACTTGACGCAGTTGCAAGAGCATATTCGTGCCAAAACAACCAATGTTCTAGAGCGCGTGTGTGTGGAAAATTCGAAGATCAAAGACTTTATCGAAAATCCAGAAGGCAATGACCGCATTGAAGTCATTCTGTCTTCAACGATGAGAGATTACATCCGAAATGATGAAACAGGTCGTGTGATCGAAGGGGATCCAACCAAAGATCTCTTTACCGTTTACCGCATGGTCTTCCTCCGTGAACATGGAGCTCAGACAGAGATCATTAAGAATTCCGAAGTCGTTAGTGATCACTGTCCAAACTGTGGTGCGCCATTGACAATTGATTCAATCGACAAGTGTGAATATTGCCAAGCATCCTTGAAGCACAATCCAAAAGATTGGGTCTTGGATGTCTACGAAGTTGTGGATGAAATTGAATTCTACAGATAGGAGAATGTATGGGATTTATTAAAGCAGCCCTTTCAGCGGGCATTTCAAGTTTTCAAGATAGTAAATTTAAGGAAGCCATTACCTTACCGGAAGCTGTTCCAGCAACAGCTTTGGCCATTAAGGGACAGCTCTTGACCAAAGATCCAGATGGGCGTTCTCGTCAGAGCAACCAAAATACAGGCCTATTGACAGATGGTTCTGTTGTCATTGTCCCCCAAGGCTATGTTGCTCTCTTGGTCAATAATGGAACTTTTTTAGGAGACCTTCTAGAAGCAGGGAGTCACGAATGGCAAGCTGGTGAAAATGCCTGGTTGTTTGAAAAGGGTGGCGTTAACGGGACTTGGGACCAGTTCAAGAATCGCTTCTCATTCGGTGGCCAAGTGGTCACCCAACAAGAAATTATTTTTGTGCGGATGCAACCCTTTACAGGAAATAAATTTGGCACCCAAAATCCAGTCGAGTATTTTAGCGAACGTTACCAACAACTTCTGAGCATTCGTTTTTATGGTCTCTATGATGTTAAAGTAGCAGATCCTGTACTCTTTTACGTCAGTGCAGTTAGTCGCCAAATTACTGCTGACAAACCGTTTACCTTGGAAGATGTGGCTCAGGGAACCTTGCGCCAAAACTTAGCGCCAAAAATTGCCGTTGCTATTTCAAAATATACAGCTGAAAATAAGGCAGATATCTACAATATCAATGCAGACCAAGACGTCTTCAATGAAGTCGCAAAACGCGAAGTGAACAAAACTTGGGCAGAATTATATGGTATTGAATTAACCAATGTCCTGATTGAAGATTTGAGCTATGATGCTGATAGTATGGCCAAGGTCAATAAACTAGATAGTGAATTGGCAGCCATGAAGTACAATACCATCGAAATTGAAGAGCGTCGTGCCCGTAATGAAGCCCTGGTGGCAGCTGCCAAAAATGAAGGTGGCAATGGCATGAACATGATCATGGGGATGAACTTAGGACAAGCCCTTGGCAATGACCTTCAAAAACAGGCCTCTCCAGCTTCAGACAAGCCTCATACCTTCTACATTGAAGTAGATGGGAAATATGTTCATGTCACCAAAGATGCGGATGGCAATATTGTGCCCGTAGACCAATAAGAATTAGGAAAGCGATTATGAGAGATCTAGAGATTTCATAGACTCGTCCCAGTCCTCTCTTCTTGCTTTCTGGCCTTTCTAAAAAGAGAGAATTGCTGTTTGAGAAAAATCAAATAGTGTGTTACAATAAAGAGTAATCTATTTTTAAAAAAAGAGGTAATAAAACATGATCGAAGCAAGTAAATTGAGAGCTGGTATGACTTTTATTGGTCTAGAGGAAAATTTAATCCGCGTTTTGGAAGCTAGCCACCACAAACCAGGTAAAGGAAACACCATCATGCGTATGAAATTGCGTGATGTCCGTACTGGTTCAACATTTGATACAAGCTACCGTCCAGAAGAAAAATTTGAACAAGCAATTATCGAAACTGTTCCAGCCCAATACTTGTACAAAATGGATGATACAGCCTACTTCATGAACACTGAAACATATGACCAATATGAAATTCCAGTGGTGAACGTAGAACAAGAATTGCTTTACATCCTTGAAAACTCAGAAGTAAAAATTCAATTCTACGGAAACGAAGTGATCGGTGTAACAGTTCCTACAACTGTTGAATTGACTGTTACAGAAACTCAACCATCTATCAAAGGTGCTACAGTGACTGGTTCTGGTAAACCTGCTACAATGGAAACTGGTTTGGTCGTAAACGTTCCTGACTTCATCGAAGCTGGACAAAAATTGGTCATTAACACTACTGAAGGAACTTACGTTTCTCGTGCATAAGAGACATCTCAGGGTGTCAAATAGAAAGGAACTTCTATGGCAACTGAACAATTTGGTGACATCGTTATTGCACCACGTGTATTAGAAAAAATTATTGCGATTGCGACAGCAAAAGTAGAGGGTGTCTATTCGCTTGAAAATAAGAGTGTTTCAGATAGCTTATCCAAACGCTCACTTGGACGTGGCGTCTACCTTCATACAGAAGAAGACGGTCAAGTCTCAGTAGATATTTATCTCTACCTTGAATATGGAGTGGCGGTACCATCTGTAGCAGTAGCGATCCAAAAGGCTGTGAAATCTGCTGTTTATGATATGGCAGATGTAACCTTGGATGCTGTTAACATTCACGTTGTCGGTATCGCGACGGAAAAATCTCCAAAACCAGACTTGAAAGACTTGTTTAACGAGGACTTCCTCAATGACTGATGAAATTTTATTAGAATCACGTCGAGATTTGCGTGAGCGCGCCTTCCAAGCCTTGATGGCCTTGGAATACGATGGGGACATTGTGGAAGCTTGTCGCTTTGCTTATCTGCATGACAAGAAGGACCTAGCAGAAGATAAAGAAGTCGATCTTCCTGTCTTTCTCATGAATCTCGTGACGGGTGTCTATCAGTCAAAAGATCAACTAGATCAACAAATCGGTCAACATTTGAAAACCGGTTGGACTGTAGAGCGCTTGACCTTGGTAGAGAAAAACATCCTTCGTCTTGGAATTTATGAAATAACAGAGTTTGACACTCCACAGATTGTCGCTGTGAATGAGGCAGTCGAATTGGCCAAGGCCTTTTCAGATGAAACTTCATCACGATTTGTGAATGGAGTTCTCAGTCAATTTGTGACAGAAGAATAATCAAAAAGAGCCGATGGCTCTTTTTGATTGAAGGAAATATCTATTTTGGGACTAGTTTATAATGTTTTTACACTTGAGTAGTCAATTCCCACAGTTGAAAAACGCTTCTTTTTAGTAGAGTCGTGTAGATCCTGTTTGCTCTCTCTAAAACAAATAGGGAGTGGGACAGAAATCGGTCATTCGTTAGAATTCGATTTCGTCGTCCCATCTCCGCACAGTTGAGTAGGGCTGTAAAAGCTGATGAAATCAGCGTAGTAGAGTCCACTCAACCACTGCGTCTTGCTCGACGATCCAAAAACAAGAAGAGGCTAGGATTTTTGTCCCAGCCTTTTTTCTTATTAATACAATTTCAGATCACGAGGATCTACTGGGAAAGTTGGATTGTATGGATTGTGACGAAGTTTGAAGTGTTTCACATCTTCAATCGTCTGAGTTCCAGATAGTTGCATCACGGTCTTCAATTCTGCATTCAAGTGTTCAAAGACTTGGCGTACGCCTACGCTACCACCCAGAGCTAAGCCATAAATAACGGGGCGACCAATAGCTACCAAGTCAGCTCCTGAAGCCAAAGCCTTAAAGACATGTTGCCCACGACGAATACCAGAGTCAAAGACAATCGGTACACGTTTGTCAACTGCTTCAGCAACTTCTTGAAGTGAGTCAAAGGCAGCTGGGCCACCATCGATTTGACGTCCACCGTGGTTGGTTACCCAGATACCAGATGCACCTGCAGCTAGTGAACGTTCAACATCTTCACGGCATTGTGGCCCCTTCACATAAACTGGGAGTCCAGAGTATTCAGCGATGAATTCTACATCTCGTGGAGAGAGGCGTTGTTTAGCTGATTTGTAGACAAAGTCCATTGACTTACCAGCACCTTCAGGTAGGTATTCTTCTACGATTGGCATACCAACTGGGAATACAAAGCCGTTTCGTTTATCAACCTCACGATTCCCCCCAACAGTCGCATCTGCCGTTAAGACGATCGCTTTATAGCCTTCTGCCTTCACGCGATCCATAATGTGGCGGTTAATCCCATCATCTTTACTAAAGTAGAACTGGAACCAATGAGGAGTCCCTTGAAGGGCTTGCGTAATTTCTGGAAGATCAACTGTAGAGTATGAGCTTGTAGTATAGAGGGAACCAAACTCATGTACCCCACGCGCAGTAGCCACTTCCCCTTGTTTATTGGCTAATTTATGGGCTGCAACTGGAGCCATAATGATGGGTGAAGATAGCTTTTCACCAGCAAATTCAATCTCAGTACTTGGATTTTCCACATCACAAAGCGTATGAGGGACAATCAGCTTATGGTTAAAAGCTCGGATGTTTTCACGCAATGTAAAGGTATCTTCTGCTCCGCTAGCGATATAGCCAAAAGCAGCTTTTGGAATGACTTGTTGAGCCATAGGCTCCAAATCATAAGTGTTAATAAAATCTACAGGTCCTTCTGCATTGCTTGTTTTATATGACATAAAATGTCCTCCTTCATAAGTAAGCGGTTACTCTTTTCTTACCCACCTATCTTAACTTATTTGCAAACGATTTTCAAAAAATTTGTCTGTCATTTTCAATCTAAACATAGATGATGAAATAAAAGAATGACTTATGTTCCAAAAGAAAGTGCAGGTTAACACTGATCTATTACACAAAATAGAGAGTGGGACAGAAATCGGTCATTCGTTAGAATTCGATTTCGTTGTCCAATCTCCGCACAGTTGAGTAGGGCTGTAAAAGCTGATGAGATCAGCCTAGTAGAGCCCACTCAACCACTGCGTCTTGCTCGACACTCCAAAAACAATTAAGAGGCTAGAACTTTTGTCCCAGCCTCATTTCCCTAAAAATTGTATCAATCTTAATTTGAAAATTTACGATGAAAAATAAAAAACTGGGCAAACGCGTGTCCAGCCTTTGAAAATTGAGAGAAGGAACTATATAGCAAGGAATTAGACGCTGTTGCCAGAATGAAGACTAACTGGCAAGAAATAGCCTGTCGTTGCAACGGTTTGGCCGTCGATTTTTTGAAGCAAGAGGTCTACTGTCAAGACTGCGATCTCTTTGATCGGTTGTTGGATGGTTGTAAGCTCTGGAATATAGGTTTGGACGAACCGGGTGCCATCATAACCAATCACTTTAAGTTGTTGAGGAACTGGAATTTCCAGCTCTTTTGCAACTTTCATGATCAAAATAGCTGTCAAATCATCCGAAGCAAAAATGGCATCGGGTTTTTGCTGGCTTAGAATCTGTTTGATTTCCATTTCCTTGCGAATGGGTGAAAAATCACTGGAAACATTGATGATAGAAGCGTCTGGCAAGACGGAAGCAAAACCGGCATGGCGAAGCCCCGTTGGGGAGTTGGAATTGTCATTTCCTGTGATCATGATGATGTTTTGAGCTCCAGTCTTGACGAGGGTTTCAGCTGCGAGGATCCCTCCAGCATAGTTGTCTGAGGATACGACTGGAATCTCAGGAGAAAGGTTACGGTCAAAGGCAATGATCGGAGCCGTTACACGATTGTAATCCTCAATTCCAAGATTGTGACTTCCTGAAATGATACCATCCACCTGGTTGGCCTCCAACATCTCAATATATTCCCGTTCTTTTTCGGAATCATGCTCACTATTACAAATAATGGTCTTGTAGCCATGTTTGAAGAGTTGGTGTTCTAGGTGATCAATCAACTCCGCATAGAAAACATTGCTGATATTGGGAAAGATCAAACCAACTAATTTGGCTGATTTTCCTTGCAGGCTACGAGCGACTGTATTGGGCTTGTAGCCCAACTCTCGCATGGCACCTTGGACCTTTTGGATAGTCTTTTCAGACAGGTAGCCTTTTTTATTGATGACCCGAGAAACAGTTGTCGGGCTGACGCCAGCAAGTTTGGCGACATCAGTTAGCTTTGCGACCATAATCAAGTTCGTAGTAGCTTCCAGTAGGGTTTCCAGCTTTGATCAAAATACCAGTTTGATCAGCATGTGGGAAGACCCGGCCAGAAAATACTTTTTCTCCTTTATTGATAAAGATTTCAAAAATCGAATTGTCAATGAATATATTAGCAGTTATAGCCTGGTTATCGATTGTGCAGCTACGGCTGGTTCCAAATTCTTGGGCATATTGCTCACCTGCTTGGCTACGGTCCACTGTGACCAATCCATTTGCAAGGTCAAATGAGAGAGTTAACCCTTTCCCTTCTTGATCGGCGAAGAGGACGATTTGATTTTGGCTATCTTTTTCAAACTGCAGTTCCAGTTCATAGCAGTTTTGGGTTTGTGCCTTGTTGGCAAATGACTCACGCTTAGCGCGCAGGTCTTTGATGGCTTCAACTGGGTATTGGTAGAGCTTTCCGTCTTTGATGGTTAATTCTTTTACTAGTGAAAGAGCTCCTTGATAGTCATAGGAATCCGTTGGATAAGAAATATCAGGAAGAGCCAGCCAGCTGACAACATAGGCACGTCCATCTGGAGCGTTGAATCCTTGTGTAGCATAGGCTTCAAAACCATAGTCTAGGTTGTGCAATTCAGATACATCAACCAGTTTGGCCTGTTCTGGATCAAAACTCTCCCCGATCTTGTACATGTTCGGATAGATGTTATCGTAATCGAGGACCGATTTATCCAAGCCTTGTGGACAATAAAGAAGGACAGGTTGGTCTCCAACAAAGACTAGGTTAGGACATTCCATCATAAAAGCTGTCCGGTCATTTGCAAAATCCAAGTCACCGACTTCAACCCAGTTGGTATAGTCGTTATCAACAGCCTTATAGAGACGGATGAATCCTTTCTTCTCAAGGTCTTGGCCCCCAACGATAGCGTAGTATTGGCCTTTGAAATTAAAAATCTGTGGATCGCGGAAGTGATCGGTCGAATCAGCCGGTTGATCAATCAAAATTTTATCAATTTTTTCAATCTTTCCATCCTTATCCATCAACGCTCCGACTTGGTAGGGATGGCGGATCCATTTTGCATCACGAACATTTCCAGTATAGAATAAGAATAGTTTATCACCAAACTGCATGGCAGATCCGGAATAAGCTCCGTGGCTATCTAGATCTGTATCTGGAAGAAGCGTTACACCGGTTTCTTTAAAATGAACCAAGTCTTCACTTTCTGTTTGAACCCATGATTTCAATCCATGAGCTGCTCCAAATGGAAAATTTTGGTAAAACAAGATCCATTTCCCATCAAAGTAGGAAAAACCATTAGGGTCGTTCAAGAGACCAGCCTTTGGCTCTACATGGTAGTGTGTATGCCAAGGAGATTTCGCCATGTTTTCTTGGATCGCTTGCTTTTCCTCTGTTGTCCAGTCTTCGTAACGTCGGTAACGACGTTCAGTTGTCCATTCCATTTTAGTCCTCCGAATTTTTTCTTACTTCCATAGTAACGATTTCCAGTTAAAAATGCAAGCATTAAATGAAAAAAATGGCAAAAAATGTCAAACGATTGACATCTAATTTACCCCCTATTTAAAATAGGAAGGTGTGAAAATTTATGAAAAAATGAAAGAAAATGAAAATAATGAATCTGCATAAAGTGCATAAAAGCGTAATATATACATATCTTGGAATGAAAATAGTTTCATGTTGTCAAAAGGTGTCAAAAAGTCTAATAAAGTTTCAAAAAAATCCTGCAAAACGGTTGACATATTTGCAATACGTGGTACAATTGAAAACGTAGAGACGGTTGAACCGTTTACATTACAAAATATAAGGAGATTTACTTTATGGATTACAATAAAGTAGCCAAAGAGGTTATCGAAGCGGTCGGTAAAGATAACCTTGTTGCGGCAGCACACTGTGCGACACGTCTACGTTTGGTATTGAAGGACGATAGCAAAGTTGATCAAGCTGCACTTGATAACAATGCAGATGTCAAAGGAACCTTCAAATCAGATGGTCAATACCAAGTTATCATCGGACCTGGTGATGTAAACTTTGTTTATGAAGAATTGATCAAAGCAACTGGTTTGAAAGAAGTATCAACAGATGATTTGAAACAAATCGCTGCAAAAGATAAGAAATTCAACCCATTGATGGCCTTGATCAAACTCTTGTCTGATATCTTCGTTCCAATTATTCCTGCCTTGGTTGCAGGTGGTCTTTTGATGGCACTTCGGAACTTCTTGACATCAGCAGGTTTGTTTGGACCAAAAACATTGGAAGAAATGTACCCAGCAATCAAGGGTCTTTCAGCAATGATTCAATTGATGTCTGCTGCACCATTTATGTTCTTGCCAATTTTGGTTGGTATTTCTGCAGCAAAACGCTTTGGAGCAAACATCTTCTTGGGTGCTGCGATCGGTATGATCATGACCACACCAGATCTTGGTGGGGCCACTAAATTCTGGGATATCTTTGGTTACAATGTAGCACAAACAAACTACGCCTACCAAGTTATTCCTGTCTTAGCAGCGATCTGGATCTTGGCACATTTGGAAAAATTCTTCCACAAGAAATTGCCATCTGCGGTTGACTTTACCTTTACTCCATTGCTTTCTGTGATGATTACTGGTTTCCTTACCTTTACGGTTGTTGGGCCAGTGATGCTCTTGGTTTCAAACGGAATCACAGACGCTATTGTATGGCTGTACAACACAACAAGCTTTATCGGTATGACAGTCTTTGGTGGAACTTACTCATTGATCGTTATGACAGGTCTCCACCAATCATTCCCAGCCATTGAAACACAATTGCTTTCAGCATGGCGAAATGGTAGTGGACATGGCGATTTCATCTTTGTCGTTGCATCAATGGCTAACGTAGCGCAAGGTGCTGCAACCTTTGCCATCTTGTTCTTGACGAAGAGCGAAAAAACCAAAGGTCTTGCATCTTCTGCAGGTGTATCAGCCCTTCTTGGTATTACAGAACCAGCCCTTTTCGGGGTTAACTTGAAATACAAATTCCCATTCTTCTGTGCCCTTATCGGTTCAGCAGTTGGTGCCCTCTTTGCGGGTCTTCTCCAAGTCGTTGCTGTTTCACTCGGATCAGCAGGTTTCCTTGGATTCCTTTCAATCAATGCAACGTCAATCCCATTCTATCTCTTGTGTGAAGTGATTGCCTTTGCGGTGGCCTTTGCATTGACTTACTTCTACGGTAAGACAAAAGCAGCAGCTGTGTTTGCCGCGGAAGGAAATGTAGCGACAGCAGAAACTTCTGAAAAAGCAGAAGCCAAAGAAGTTGTAGCTGCTTCAGAAGAAGTTGCAGCAACTTTGGCAGATGAAGTGATTGTAACACCTATCGTTGGTAGTACAGTAGCACTTGCTGATGTGAATGATCCTGTTTTCTCAAGTGGTGCGATGGGACAAGGAATTGCCATCAAACCAACTGAAGGCGTTGTCTATGCACCAGCTGATGCTGAAGTAACCATTGCTTTTGCAACTGGACATGCTTACGGTTTGAAAACAGCTAATGGTGCTGAAATCTTGATCCACGTTGGGATTGATACCGTATCAATGAACGGGGAAGGATTTGATCAAAAAGTAGCTCAAGGTGATAAAGTGAAAGCTGGTGATATCCTTGGTACATTTGATGCAGCGAAAATCGCCGCAGCTGGTCTTGAAGACACAACTATGGTGATTGTTACTAACACAGCTGACTTTGCCTCTGTCACACCTGTTGCAACTGGATCTGTTGTGAAGGGTGATGCCATCATCGAAGTCAAAGCTTAATCAAATCAATAAGTTCTCAAGGACTGGTCAGATCATCTCCAGTCCTTGAATTTTATTTCTCAAAAAAGGTGTGTTTTTTCTTTAGAGAAGAGAAAAAGATTGACTACAAAATATGCTATAATAAATACAGGATATTTTTCATAATAAAAAGGAGCCAACATGACAAAATTATACGGAAGTTTGGAAGCTGGCGGTACAAAATTTGTTTGTGCGGTTGGTGATGAGAACTACAATGTAATTGAAAAAGTGCAATTTCCGACAACCAAGCCAATTGAGACTATTGACAAAACCATTGAATTTTTCTCAAAATTTGACAACTTGGCTGGTTTAGCAATTGGATCATTCGGTCCGATTGATATTGATCCAAATTCGAACACATATGGTTTCATCACAACGACTCCAAAACCAAATTGGGCCAATGTAGATATTGTTGGAGGGATTCGTCGTGCTTTAAATGTACCCATCTATTTCACGACAGACGTGAATAGCTCTGCCTATGGAGAAGTGGTGGCACGTAATAATGCGGGTGGCCACATCGAAAACTTGGTTTACTATACCATCGGAACAGGGATCGGTGCTGGTGTCATCCAACGTGGTGAGTTTATCGGGGGTGCTGGACACCCAGAAATGGGTCACTACTATGTTGCCCAACACCCAATGGATGTAGAAAAAGAATTCAAGGGTGTTTGTCCTTTCCACAATGGTTGTTTGGAAGGTTTTGCGGCTGGACCAAGTCTTGAAGCTCGTACAGGTATTCGTGGGGAAAACATTGAACTCAACAGCAATGTATGGGATATCCAAGCCTACTACATTGCACAAGCAGCAGTAAATGCGACGGTTACCTTCCGGCCAGATGTGATCGTTTTTGGGGGTGGTGTGATGGCCCAACAACATATGTTAGACCGTGTTCGTGCGAAATTTACCACTCTTTTAAATGGCTATCTTCCAGTACCGGATGTGAAAGAATACATTGTGACACCTGCAGTTGCTGGCAATGGTTCAGCGACCTTGGGGAACTTTGTTCTTGCAAAAGAAGTGAGTGAAAAAGTTCAAAAGTAAGCCGTAGCTGTTGAAATTAGAAAGATGAAGCCGGGACAGAAGTGTCTCGGTTTCTTGCCATTTAGGAATAGAAAAGGGGAAAGAAGGTATGGAGAAACAGATTGTAAGAGATGTCTTGTTTTTGGGGCAACGCTCAGAAGAAGCGACACCTGAGGATCGCACCTTGGCTATGGATTTGCAGGACACCTTAAATGCTCATCTCCTCGAGTGTGTCGGTTTAGCGGCCAATATGATCGGAGTGAAAAAGCGTGCGATTATCATTCGAATGGGAAATGAAAATCTGGTCATGTTTAATCCTGTTCTCCTTGAAAAGAAAGAGCCTTATCAAACAGAGGAAGGATGTTTATCTCTAGTGGGGAGTCGGCCAACAACTCGTTATGAGGAGACGACAGTGGCCTATCGAGATGTAAATTGGAAAGCAAAAACGATTCATTTGTCAGATTTTCCAGCCCAGATCTGTCAGCATGAAATGGATCATCTAGAAGGTATTATTATCTAGAAGTCATTAATGGAGTCTATTCGACTCCATTTTTTAGTTCCTATAGAAACTTTTTTCTTGACAGGGATCTTTTTTGTGCTAAAATAGTTCCCATAGTAACTTTAAAGTTCTCTTAAGAACTATTTGGAGGAATGATGGATAAGCCTTTACAAGAATTTAAAAAAATCGGTCATCTCATTCATCTCATGGTAGAAAGAGAGGCCAAAAAGCGTGGCCTTGAATTTATTGCAGGACCACAAGGTCAGGTATTGATCTTTTTATCCCATCGTGAGAAAGAGGGAAAAGTGACCTTGATTCGGGATGTTGAGCAGGAACTTCATATCTCAAAATCCGTGACCAGTAACCTGATCAAGCGGATGGAGAAAAATGGCTTTATTTATCTAGATCCGAGTCCAACCGATAAACGGGCCAAGTATGTCTACCTGACAGACAGTGTGAAAGATAAGTTGAATGACATGAAACAATTCTTTGAAGAAGTAGATCGAGATATGATGGCTGGTGTATCAGAAGAAGAATTGACCATCTTTTTCAAGGTCATGCATCAATTTTATGAGAACATGAAAAAAAGGAGTAAAGAATGATCAACATATTTCGGCGGTTAACCGCTAAAGAATGGGGCATGATCGCCCTTAGTACGGTCTTTATCTGTCTGGCTGTTTGGATGGATTTAAAGACCCCTGAATACCTATCCGATATCACGACACTCTTAGCTAAGGAGGGGACAAAAGTTTCTGACGTCATGGAGCCGGGGAGTAAGATGTTGCTCTTCTCCTTTGGAAGTTTTTTGATGGCGGTTTTTGTGGGCTTTCTAGCTTCACGAGTCGCTGCCAGCTTTACAACACGACTGCGAGGAGAGATTTTTCACCAAGTGATGGATTACTCTGATGCTGAGATTAAGAAATTCTCTGTGCCTTCTCTCTTGACACGGACGACCAATGATTTGACCCAGTTACAAATCATGATTGTCATGGGGATGCAGGTGGTGACGCGTGGTCCCATTATGGCCGTTTGGGCTTTGACAAAGATTTGGGGCAAGAGCGGTGCTTGGACAACGTCTGTTGGTGTGGCGGTCTTAATCGTCTTGCTTCTTCTTTCTGTTCTAGTTCTGATTGCCTTCCCTCGCCAGCAAAAAGTGCAAGGCTTGACGGATGCTTTAAATGCGACGACTCGAGAAAGTTTGACAGGGGTGCGGGTGGTTCGCGCATACAATGCGGAAGCTTATCAAAATGAAAAATTCCAAGCTGAAAATAAGGGTTTAACCCGCCTCAATCTCTTTGTTTATCGGTTGATGTCTCTGATGAACCCAGTTATGACAGTGGTTTCAAGTGGCTTGACCCTAGCTATCTACTGGATCGGGGCGCACTTGATCAATGATATCGCCATGCCAAAAGATCCTACCAAAATCTTCACCAGTCCAGCTTTAGCGGATCGGACCAAGGTCTTCTCAGATATGATCACCTTCTCTTCTTATGCTATGCAGGTTGTCATTGGCTTCATGATGATGGTGGCTATCTTGATTATCCTTCCACGCGCCTTGGTGTCAGCGAAACGGATTAACCAGGTGCTGGCATTGGATCCTTCTGTAGCCTTTCCAAGTGAATCAAAGACAAGAACCGATCTTGAAGGTACAGTAGAATTTCAAGACGTGTCCTTCCGATATGGGAGGACTTCTCGTGCGGTGATGGAGCATGTGACCTTCTCAGCTCAGAAGGGCCAAACTGTTGCCTTCATTGGATCAACCGGTTCAGGGAAGTCCACTTTGGTCAACTTAATTCCGCGTTTTTACGATGCAACAGAAGGAAAGATTCTTGTGGATGGCGTCAATGTCAAGGACTATAGCCACCAAGATTTGAACAATAAAGTCGGCTACATTCCTCAAAAAGCAGTGCTCTTTAGCGGTACGATTCGCTCCAATATGGAATTTGGAGAAAGTAGTCAAGGAAAATTAGAAGATGAAGCCATCTGGAAAGCTCTTGAATTGGCCCAAGCCAAAGAGTTTGTGGCCACCAAAGAAAAGGGCTTGGATACAGAAGTAGCACAAGGAGGAACCAACTTCTCAGGTGGTCAACGGCAACGCTTGGCCATTGCACGCGCTCTGGCACGCAAGCCTGAGATCTTGATCTTTGATGATTCCTTCTCAGCCCTGGATTACAAAACGGATCGGATCCTTCGCCAAGCTTTGAAAGAAGAGCTGGCAGATACGACCAGATTGATCGTCGCCCAACGGATTTCGACCATTATGGATGCAGATTTGATCTTGGTCTTGGATCAAGGGAAGGTCGTTGGTCAAGGAACCCACAAGGAATTGCTTGAGACCAATGAAGTCTATCAAGAAATTGCCTATTCACAATTATCTAAGGAGGAGTTGGAACATGCATAAGAAAAAACAAACATCGACTCGTTGGAGCCAACTTTCTCCCTATTTAAAGGGATTCCACCTATTTTTTGGAATTGCAATTCTCTTTTCGATCGTATCCAGTGTAATCACGGTTATTGGACCAGATAAATTAAAAGAAATCACGGATACCATCACAAAAGGGATGGGAGGTGCCATTGATATTGACAAGATCACTTCGATCGCTCTGACCTTGGCCATCCTTTATGGAGTTGGAGCACTGGTATCCTACAGTAGTAGTTTTATCATCTCAACTATGATTCAGCGTTTCGCAGAACGCTTGCGCAATGCCATCGCTGAGAAGATCAATCGGGTACCCCTCCAATATTTTGATAGCCATGAACAAGGAGATACCTTGTCTCGTGTGACCAATGACGTGGATTTGATGACCCAATCCTTTAACCAAAGCTTGGTGCAAATGGTTTCTTCCATCGTCTTATTGGTTGGATCGATCTTTATGATGTTTAAGACGGATTGGCATCTTGCCCTGACAGCCATCCTCTCTGTTTTTGGAGGTTTTGGCTTATCTAGTATCATTATGGTCAAGAGCCAGCCTCTCTTTAAGCAACAGCAAGCCAACCTTGCCAAAGTTTCAGGCTATGTAGAAGAAATCTATAGTGGGCACAATGTGGTCATTTCCTATAATGGTCGTCATCAAGCCAAAGAGCAATTTGATGCCATCAACCAAGATTTGTACCATAGCATGTGGAAATCTCAATTCTTCTCTGGGATCATGATGCCCTTGATGCAGTTTGTAGGGAACTTCGGCTATGTCATGGTCTGTATCGTTGGGGCTGTCCTTACTATCAACGGAGACATCACCATCGGGACCATTGTTGCCTTTATGACCTATGTCCGCATCTTTACCCAACCAATTGGTCAAATGGCCCAAGGAATTACCCAATTGCAATCAGCCAGTGCAGCCATGGGGCGGGTCTTTGAATTCTTAGGTGAAGAAGAAATGGAAGACGAATCTCAAAAAACGCGCCAGTTGGGAACACCGAAAGGGCATGTTAGCTTTGAGCATGTGCGCTTTGGCTATTCACCAGATAAGACCATTATTCATGACTTTACCGCTGAAGCCAAGCCGGGACAGAAAGTGGCCATTGTTGGTCCGACAGGCGCAGGGAAGACGACTATGGTCAATCTCTTGATGCGTTTTTATGACATTCAAGCTGGTAAAATTGCCATCGATGGTGTGGATACCAAGGCCATGAGCCGCGAAGAAGTTCATGATGCCTTCTCCATGGTCTTACAAGATACCTGGCTCTTTGAGGGGACTATTCGGGAGAACTTGGTCTTCAATCAAACGGATATTTCAGATGAAGCCGTCGAAGCGGCAACCCGAGCTGTTGGGGTTCATCACTTTATCCGGACCTTGCCTCATGGCTACGATACCGTATTAGATGACTCGGTCACTTTATCTGTTGGTCAGAAGCAGCTCTTGACTATTGCGCGTGCACTCTTGAAGGATGCACCGCTCCTTATCTTGGATGAAGCAACCTCATCTGTCGATACCCGTACAGAAGAGTTGATTCAAAAAGCCATGGACAAACTTATGGAAGGCCGGACCTCTTTTGTCATTGCCCATCGCTTGTCCACTATCCGCAACGCGGATTTGATTCTCGTGATGAAAGATGGAAATATTATCGAGCAAGGTAACCACCAAGAACTCATGAGCCAAAATGGCTTCTATGCTGATCTCTACAATAGCCAATTCACAGAAGAAGTAGCGTAAAACAAGATACAAAGGGCATAGCGGATATAGTGAAATAGGGAATTCAACGAAGAATCCAAAAGATTCTAGGAGGATTCATCTTTTTGACACAATCCGCAGCCCGTGTTCATTTCAATAAGATACAAAGGGCGTAGCGGATATAGTGAAAATAGGGAGTAGGACAGAAGCGATATCATTTATGGACGCTTCGTTGTCCTGCCCCCACAAGGCTGATTAGGATTCTTCCAAGCTTATAAGCGAGAGAAGAGTCCAATCAGCTACTGTGTCTTGAAGTTAGTACTAATATAGTTGGCGTTTTTTCACACAGCATTTAGGGCGTGTTTAATTCGTGTAACGAGGTTGGGAAAAAATTATCCTTCTTCGATGTTTGATAGAAATAATAGTATGACGCAGTGGTTGATTGGCATCTTTGTTCGCTTTTTAAGCTCCAAAAATGACCTAATCAACTGTGCGGGGGTGGAAAAACGAACTCTTTTTATATAGTCGGAGTTCTTTCCCACTCCCTACACGAATCACTAACTCCTCAGGTGGATGGTATCGATCCACCTTCGTCCTGTCGCAATTCAACAAGATACAAAGGGCGTAACATACAAAGTGAAAAAATAGGATAGATGGCCATTTCCTTGTGCTTTCATCCTATTTTTTTCATTGCAGGAAAAATTTGAAAAGACGTTTCTTGGAGACAGAAAAATGATAAATCATCAGATTTTAGTGCTAAATCATGTGAAAAAGAAGAAAGAAACGATAAAAAAGAAGCCTGGCTTGACAGGTTTTCTTAGGATCGCATATACTAGTAGGTACAAAAATGAGATGACAGACAGGAGTTCCAACATGAAGCCCGATCTTCAAGATTATCCGAAATTTTATCGTTGGCTAACCCTGCCTTTCACGAGAAAACCACATCGTGTGCAGGTTCTGCAAAGGATGAATCGAAGCTTGACGTTCGCCATGCCAGGCATCTACGGCCTGGTCTTTTGTTGGCTGTTTTTAAAGAAAACTTCAATGGGAGGAATCTGGCCTTTTATCTGGATTCCTGCTTTGGGCTTTGTCTTATTTAGCCTCTTTCGTCATTGGGTAAATGTTCCGAGACCTTATGAGAAGTGGGAGATTCAACCATTATTAGAAAAAAATTCATCTGGTCATTCCTTTCCTAGCCGACATGTTTTTTCGGCGACCATTATCTCTATGTGTGTCTGTCAGTTGTCGTTTTCGCTAGGAATGTGCTCGATGCTCCTGTCTCTTTTATTAGCTCTTGTCCGAGTAATCGGAGGGGTTCATTATCCTAAGGATGTCCTCGTTGCTTGGGGGCTGGGACTCGTCTGGGGAGGACTCTTTTTGCTGGTTTGAATGAATAAATTGCGGAAAATTGACCTTTGTCTAAGAGCGAGGGATAGTGTATACTGGAAAGTGGATTTAGAATAGGAGAGAAGATGAAGTACAGAAAAGCAAAAAAAGCAGATTTGGATCAGGTGGTTCGAGTAGCCAGTACAGCTTTTGAGGAGTATCTATTTTTAAAAGTCATTAAGGATTTGGTGCGTGATCCCAAGCAATACCCTGCCTTTGTTGAGGCAATGATGCGGATTCTGGTAAAGGTTTTTCTTAAGCATCATATTTGCCTTGTGGCAGAAAAAAACGATGAAATTTATGCAGTTGCCTTGTTGCAAAAGGAACCGATTCCTTTTCGGGCCTATCTCTTAAATGGGGGATTTGGCTTGCTCAAGTTTATTTCCTTGAAGAATATGTTGGCCTACTTTAAATTTATGGAGGACACGGATAAGGAATTGGAGCAAAATGTAGACTTTGATTGGTATTTGATGCTTCTCGCAGTGGCTCCCAAACACCAACGTCAGGGTTATGGCAGTCGCTTTATGACAGAAGGAATTGAGCCTTTCTTGGAAGAGATTAAAGGGGAAAAACTAGCCTTTTATACCAATACAAAGGGAAATGTCTATTTTTATACCAAAAATGGCTACAAGGAAGTCTACTCTAACGAGATTAGCTTTAACCAAGTAGAGATGGGGAGCTGGTATTTCTTGAAGGAGCTAAAAAAACACTGAGGTTACAACCTTAGTGTTTTTTCATTGTAGCTGTGAATCTGCTTGAATGCCGAATTTTTCAAAGAAAGCAGTTCGTTCTTCTATGATAGCATCCGTCGGATGTTTGATATTCAGTAAGAGATCTATAAGATCTGGTGTGACTTCACGGAGCAGTTGCCCTAAGGACCAGATAGCCGTTGCAATATGGATCTGATTTTGTGAAGTTTCGATGATGTTCAGGAGCTTAGGGATGGCCGAGCGGTCATTTGCATTGGCTAACGCAATGATGGCATTGCGCTGGAGGATATTCTTGCCTCGCCAGCTTCCGGCAACATGCCCGAATTTTTCCTTAAATTGACCGTTGGACAGTTCTATAAAGGGAATCAACTCTGGATGAGCCAAATCGGGATCGATTTCTGTTGCCAGGGGATTATCTAGCCCTTTGTTATAAGGACAGCAAATCTGACAAATGTCACATCCATAGATGACCGTTTTAATTTTCTTGCGAAATTCTAGGTCCATCATACCCTTGTCTTGAGTTTGGAAGGACAAGCAGCGTTTGGCATTCATAGAGCCGTCTCCGATTAAGCAGGAGGTTGGACATGCATCTAAACAACGTCGACAGTCTCCACAACCATAGTCGACTGGCTGATCCGGTTCGATATCGAGGTTGGTAATCAATTCCCCCAGAAACATGTAAGAACCGTATTCTTTTGAAATGACCAAGCCATTTTTTCCGATAAAGCCAATCCCAGCTCGTTGGGCGACAGCCGTATCAACCAGTGCTCCAGTATCGACCATGCCCTTGTATTCAAAATCTTGTGTCATTTCCTCAATCCCAGCAGCTAAGCGGTTGAGCTTGTCTTGAAGGACATAATGGTAATCTAATCCCCAGCTATTGGGGGTAAATTTTCCTCTTTTATAGGTTGTTTTTTGAGGTTGTTGCTTGAGTTTGTGGGGGTAGGCGACAGCAATTGAGATGATCGTCTTTGCGGAGGAGAGACTTAATTTAGGTTGGATGCGCTCTTCGATATTCTTATGCTCGAATCCAGAATTCCGTCCCTCCTCAACGGCCAAGCGGAGCGATTTTTCCAAATAAGCGAAGTCATCAGCGGTTGTAAATCCAATTTTTGAAATCCCAATAGAATGTGCCAGTTGGATAATGTTTTCTTTTAGTGTCATCTTTTCCATTATACACAAAAATGAAGATTCTAGCGAGAAAGGAAACGATCCGAAAGGGCTTTCAAAAGCTTTCTTTTTTTTGTATAATAGAAACATGAAATGCGAGGAGGGTATTATGGTACAACCATTATTTTTACATTCAGTCATGCAGGAAAAAATTTGGGGAGGAACACGTCTAAAAGAGGAATTTGGTTACGACATTCCGAGTGACCATGTCGGTGAATTTTGGGCGATTTCGGCCCATCCGCATGGCGTTTCTAAAGTGGCCAATGGTCCATACGAAGGAATGGGATTGGATCAGCTCTATCAAGAGCACCGAGAATTATTCGGCAATCGTAAAGAGCCTGTCTTTCCTTTATTAACAAAGATTTTAGATGCCAACGACTGGCTTAGTGTACAGGTGCACCCGGATGATACCTATGCCATGGAGCATGAGGGAGAACTTGGAAAAACCGAGTGTTGGTATGTGATTGCGGCTGACGAAGGATCAGAGATTATCTATGGACACAATGCCAAGTCAAAAGAAGAACTCCGCCAGCAAATCGAAGATAAAAACTGGGATGCCTTGCTGACAAAGGTTCCTGTCAAGGCTGGAGATTTCTTCTATGTGCCAAGTGGAACCATGCACGCGATTGGTTCTGGAATCTTGATTCTTGAAACCCAACAGTCGAGTGACACCACCTATCGGGTTTATGATTTTGACCGTAAGGATGATCAAGGAAACTTGCGGGAACTTCACTTGGAAAAATCGATTGATGTGTTAAACATAGGTGAGCCAGCAAATAGCCATCCAGATACAGTTGTTGTTGATAATCTTCGAATGACGACCTTGGTTGCAAGTGATTTCTTTACGGTTTATAAGTGGGAACTTACTGGAAAAGTTAATTTTGAAAAGACTGCTGATTACAGCTTATTGAGCGTCTTAACCGGAGAAGGGAAATTGACTGTAGATGGAAAGGATTATCCTATTCAAAAAGGAAGTCACTTTATCTTACCGAGCGATGTTGAATCTTGGACTTTGGAAGGGCAAGGTTTAGAATTGATCGTGAGTCATCCGTAAAAAGAAAGGGTTTGAGTTAATGCTGTGGAGCGACTCAAGCCTTTTTTCATCTGGTATAAAAATTTTTAAAAAAATTCTTGACTTTGACCTAAGGGGAGGGATTATACTATCCAGCAAGGAGGAAATCATGTACCATATCAAAGAAGCTGCAGAGCTGTCAGGTGTCTCTGTCAAGACCCTGCACCACTATGATAAAATAGGACTTCTAGTCCCTGTGAAATCTGAAAATGGCTATCGGACATACAGTCAAGAAGATTTAGAACGATTACAGGTGATTCTCTACTACAAGTATCTAGGATTTTCTTTAGACCAAATAGCAGAACTCTTAGCCGAAGAAACATCTAACTTGTTGCCCCATTTAACCAAACAGTTAGCCTATTTAACTCAGGAGAGAGAACGTCTAGATACCTTGATTTCCACCTTGCAAAAAACTATTCAAGAACAAAAAGGAGAAAGAAACATGACGATTGAGGAAAAATTTACTGGATTTAGCTATCAGGACACTCAAAAATACCACCAAGAAGCAGTAGAAAAATATGGTCAAGAAGTCATGGACCAGGCTCTCGAACGCCAAAAGGGCCATGAAGATGAGGCTACGGAAGCCTTCAACCAAGTTTTTCAAACTTTGGCTCAAAATCTCAAAGATGGTCTACCTACAACAGCAATAGAAAACCAAGATCAAGCATCCAGACTTTTAGACGCGATTCGAACGTACGGATTTGACTGCTCTATAGAGGTTTTTGGCCATATCGGCAAGGGATATGTCTATAATCCGGAATTCAAAGAAAACATCGACAAGTTTGGGGCTGGCACAGCCCAGTATACTTCGAATGTCATTGCCTTTTATGTCGAAAATCAAGGAAAATAAAAAAGTGAGAGTGGGACAGAAGTCGGTCATTCGTTAGAATTCGATTTCGTCGTCCCACCTCCGCACAGTTGAGTAGGGCTGTAAAAGCTGATGAGTTCAGCCTAGTAGAGCCCACTCAACCACTGCGTCTTGCTCAACAATCCAATAACAAGAAGAGGCTAGGACTTTTGTCCCAGGCTCTTTTTTGCTTGGAAAACTTTGAAAAGAAGTTGACAGAGCTATGGTAGGCTCAAGAAATGAACAAGATGAAAACTTTATGAAAATTTCACAACAATTTCATGATGAAAATTTCACAACAATTCCATGCTATAAGTTGACAGCTATAAAAAAAAGGAGTAGAATAACCCCAGTTTTATGAAAAAGAGGCAGGGAATTCCCGGCCTCATGATCTTTTTTTCAAGGAGTTTTTTTATGTTTTCAACATTGAAAAAATGGTTTATTGGCCGTCCGTTGAAATCTGGTGCAGAAGGTGAAGGAGGGCTGTTAGGGAAAATGCAGGCCTTGGCCATGCTCTCTAGTGACGCGCTTTCTTCTATCGCCTATGGTCCAGAGCAAGTTATCCTGGTCTTGATGACGGTATCTGCAGGAGCTATTTGGTGGTCTATTCCAATTGGGATTGTGGTTCTAGTTCTCCTAGCCAGTTTAACAATTTCTTATCGCCAGGTCATTCATGCCTATCCTCAAGGGGGAGGAGCCTACATGGTGACTACGGAGAACTTGTCTCCCAAAGCGGGATTGATCGCTGGTGGCAGTCTCTTAGTCGACTACATGCTGACAGTAGCGGTATCTGTTTCTTCCGGTGCAGATGCCATCACGTCAGCAATTCCATCTCTTCATCCTTATAATCTTCACATTTCCATTTTGTTGGTCTTGATCTTGATGCTGATGAACCTTCGGGGGCTACGAGAATCAGCCACATCGTTGATGATTCCGGTCTACCTTTTCATTGTCAGTACCATTGCCTTGATCGGCTATGGTGTGATCCAAATTTTGACGGGGCATTTGGCCTATAATGCAACTGCTCATGTGGGTCAAACCATTTCAGGGGTCAGTGTCATTCTCTTATTGCGGGCCTTTACGAGTGGATCCGCTTCACTAACAGGGGTTGAAGCTATCTCCAATTCGGTTCCTTTCTTTAAAAAACCAAAAGCCAAGAATGCAGCCTCTACCTTGACCATCATGGCTTTGATTTTGGGGATCATGTTTGCAGGGATTACCTTCCTCAATTACTGGGTGGGTGTAGTTCCAGCAAAAGGGGTAACGACTTTAGCCCAAATGGCCCAAGCTATCTTAGGGAATTCCCCAGTCGGACAAGCCTTCTTTTACGTCTTCCAATTATCAACAGCCTTGATCCTGGCAGTTGCAGCGAATACTGGGTTCTCAGCCTTTCCAATGTTGGCCTTTAACATGGCTAAAAATAAATACATGCCACACATGTATATGGAAAAAGGGGATCGTCTGGGCTATTCCAATGGGATTTTGACCTTAGCGATTGGTGCCATCGTCTTGCTCTTGATCTTTGATGGGCAAACAGAAAGCTTGATTCCGCTTTATACCATTGGGGTCTTCATTCCTTTTGCCCTTTCTCAAACAGGAATGGTGATCCACTGGAAACGCCAATATCAAAAAGGATTTCTTAAGTATTCACTTGCCAATATCCTTGGGGCTGCTATCTGTTACGGCATTGTCTTGATTCTCTTGCTCTTCCGTTTGCGTGAAATCTGGCCCTTCTTTCCTATCATTGGACTTTTGCTATGGATGTTCTTAAGAATCCGTAGCCACTATGATAAGGTTGCTGCTCAATTACGCTTAGGTGCAAAGATCGAAAAAACAGACTATGCGGGAAATACTGTAATTGTTCTTGTCGGGAATGTCACTCAGGTAAGTGTGGGAGCTATGAGTTATGCAAATAGCCTAGGAAACGATGTTGTAGCTATGCACGTCTCAACAGAAGAAACCAAGGTCAAAGATGCTGAGGTAGCAGAAGAATTTAAGCATTATTTCCCTCATATTCGCTTTGAAAATGTCATGACAAGTTACAGGGATATTATCCAACCAACCGTTGAATTTGTCACTAAAGTAGCTGAGGAGGCCAAGGAGAAAGGAAACACTGTCACAGTCCTAGTTCCTCAATTTATTCCTAAGAAACATTGGCAAAATATCTTGCACAACCAAATGAGTTTGAAATTGAAGTACGCTCTTCGGTGGCACGAAGAAGTCGTCGTCGCCAGCTATTCTTACCATTTGTCACAATGATCGAATGATCTTTCAAAGATGTCTTTTTTAGCAGACATTTCTGATTGAAACCAAAGTTATTTTAAAAACTTTCCTTAGGTGAGTACGGACGTCAGCGAACTTCGAAGAAGTTCCATGACTTAGTTTTGGACCTAAGGTTCCAAAACTCCCGAGTGCTAGAAACGATCGTGTTTCTAGCACTTTTCTCACGGCGGAAAGTCTCAGTGTATGTTTGAATCAACTGAATATTGCTCTTCTCATTTTAATTTTTTCAGCACCACTTAGATGCCTGCTTTAGCAGACGTTTTTTGAATCATTTTACTTGGGAAAATCTGCTCAAAAGTCCTGTAAGATACAGTCTTAATCTTGAAAAAATGTTTAAAAAATGCTAGAATAAAAAGAACATTTTAGATTTTGAAAAATTCAAAGTAAGGAAAAAAATGGCAAATTTATTAAAAACAATTATTGAAAATGATCGAGGCGAAATCAAACGTCTTGAAAAAATGGCGGACAAGGTCTTTTCTTATGAAGATCAAATGGCAGCGATGTCTGATGACGAACTAAAAGCAAAAACTGCTGAATTTAAGCAACGTTACCAAGATGGTGAATCTTTGGATGATCTCTTGTACGAGGCTTTTGCAGTTGTTCGTGAAGGAGCAAAACGCGTACTTGGTTTGTTCCCATACAAGGTTCAGGTCATGGGGGGGATCGTCCTTCACCATGGTGACGTTCCAGAGATGCGTACAGGGGAAGGAAAAACCCTGACAGCAACCATGCCTGTATACTTGAATGCCTTGTCTGGCAAAGGGGTGCACGTTGTTACCGTCAATGAATACTTGACAGAGCGGGATGCAACAGAGATGGGAGAACTGTACTCATGGCTTGGCCTTTCAGTAGGAATCAACCTTGCGGCAAAATCTCCAGCTGAGAAAAAAGAAGCTTATCTCTGTGATATCACTTACTCAACCAACTCAGAGATTGGTTTTGACTACCTGCGTGACAACATGGTTGTTCGTGCAGAAAATATGGTGCAACGTCCCTTGAACTATGCCTTGGTCGATGAGGTAGACTCGATCTTGATTGACGAAGCGCGTACGCCATTGATCGTTTCTGGTCAGACAGCTTCTGATACGAGCCAGCTCTACCACATGGCGGATGCTTATGTGAAGACCTTAAACGAGGATGATTACATTATCGATGTCCCATCTAAAACCATCGGTTTGTCTGATTCAGGGATTGATAAGGCAGAAAGCTACTTTAAGCTTGAAAACTTGTACGATATTGAAAACGTAGCTTTGACTCACTTTATCGACAATGCCCTTCGCGCCAACTATATCATGATCTTGGATATCGACTATGTGGTCAGCGAAGATCAAGAAATCTTGATCGTCGACCAATTTACAGGTCGGACCATGGAAGGACGTCGTTATTCAGATGGTCTCCACCAAGCGATTGAAGCTAAAGAAGGTGTTCCAGTTCAAGAGGAAACCAAAACATCTGCATCCATTACTTACCAAAACCTCTTCCGTATGTACAAGAAATTGTCAGGGATGACAGGGACAGGGAAAACCGAAGAAGAAGAATTTCGTGAAATTTATAACATTCGCGTCGTTCCAATTCCAACCAACCGTCCGATTGCCCGGATTGACCATCCAGACCTTCTCTATCCAAGCTTGAAATCAAAATTCAAGGCTGTTGTGGAAGATGTCAAGTCTCGTCATGAAAAAGGTCAACCAGTCCTTGTAGGTACAGTTGCCGTTGAAACCAGTGATTATCTTTCTCAATTGTTGGTTCAAGCAGGTGTTCCTCACGAAGTTTTGAATGCGAAAAACCACTACAAAGAAGCGCAAATTATCATGAACGCTGGTCAACGTGGTGCTGTTACCATCGCGACCAACATGGCCGGACGTGGTACCGATATCAAGCTTGGTGAAGGAGTTCGCGAACTTGGTGGACTGTGTGTGATCGGGACAGAACGTCACGAAAGCCGTCGGATTGATAACCAGCTTCGTGGTCGTTCAGGACGTCAAGGAGACCCAGGGGAATCTCAATTCTACTTGTCACTTGAAGATGAATTGATGCGTCGTTTCGGTTCAGAACGGATCAAAGCAGTGCTTGATCGCTTCAAGTTAAGCGAAGAAGAATCGGTGATCCGTTCAAACATGTTCACCCGTCAGGTAGAGGGTGCACAAAAACGGGTTGAAGGAAACAACTACGATACCCGTAAACAAGTCCTTCAATACGATGACGTGATGCGGGAACAACGGGAAATTATCTATGCCCAACGTTATGATGTCATTACAGCTAACCGTGACTTGGCACCTGAAATAAAGGCCATGATCAAACGGACCATCAAACGGATTGTTGAAGGAGCTAGCCACTCAAGCAAGGAAGAACGCGTTGAAGCGATTCTGAACTTTGCCAAATACAATTTGGTTCCGGAAGATACTATTTCTGAAAGCGATATTGAAGGAAAATCTGACAAGGAAGTTATTGATTACTTGTATGCACGTGCAGAAGAAATCTATGCCAGCCAAGTAGCGAAATTGCGTGACGAAGAGTCTGTGCAAGAATTCCAAAAAGTATTAATCCTTCGAGTGGTAGACAGCAAATGGACAGACCATATCGATGCCTTGGATCAATTGCGGAACGCTGTTGGACTTCGTGGTTATGCTCAAAATAACCCAGTGGTAGAATACCAATCTGAAAGTTTCCGTATGTTCAATGACATGATCGGATCAATCGAATTTGATGTCACTCGTCTGATGATGAAAGCCCAAATTCACGAACAAGAACGTCCACGTACGGAACACAGTATCTCAACAACTGCGACTCGCAATATTGCAGCGCAACAACAAGATATTCCAGCAGATATTGACTTATCACAAGTGAAACGCAACGATTTGTGCCCTTGTGGTTCAGGCAAGAAATTTAAAAACTGTCATGGACGTAAATTTTAAGAGCTCCTCTAAAATAGAGAGAGGATGGGGCTAGGTAGCATAAGGAGGCCGTATGGTATTCGTTACGAAGAGCAATAAGATTGATGAGCAAGAGATCACTTCGCTGTACCGCTTGGAAGGTTCAGCCTTGGAGCAAAAAGAAGCGCGTGACCGTGAGTTGGAAGCGATTATCAAAGGAGAAGACCAACGGATTCTTCTTGTGATCGGTCCTTGCTCATCTGATAATGAAGAAGCGGTTTTGGATTATGCGCATCGCTTGGCAGACTTGCAAGAGCAAGTCAAAGATCAGATTTTTATTGTCATGCGGGTCTATACGGCTAAGCCTCGAACTAATGGGGATGGTTACAAAGGATTGATGCACCAACCAGATACACATGGTGCACCAAGCTTTGTGGATGGTCTGAAGGCTGTCCGCCATCTTCACTATCGTGTGATGACAGAAACTGGTTTGACAACGGCGGATGAGTTGCTTTATCCAAGTATTCTACCTTATGTGGAGGATCTGATTTCCTATCATGCTATTGGAGCGCGCTCGGTCGAAGACCAAGAGCACCGTTTTGTGGCAAGTGGGATTGCAGCACCTACAGGGATGAAGAATCCAACTTCAGGAAATCTTTCGGTCATGTTCAATGCGATTTATGCAGCGCAACATCCAAAAAATTTCTTGTTCAATGCCCAAGCTGTGGAAACATCAGGAAATCCTTTAGCCCATGCGATCCTTCGTGGAGGCTTGGATGCTAGTGGTAAGAATATTCCAAATTACCACTATGAAGATTTGCTAGCGGTAGCCAAACGCTATAGCGAAATGGGCTTGCAACATCCCTTTATCCTTGTGGACACCAACCATGACAATTCTGGCAAACAATTCGAAGAGCAAGTACGGATTGTGAGAGAGACCATGATGAACCGTGCTTGGAACAAGGAGTTAGCTTCCTTGGTTCGTGGTTTCATGATTGAATCCTATCTTGAAGATGGTCGTCAAAATGAACCGGTAGTTTATGGTCAATCCATCACAGACCCTTGCCTAGGTTGGGAAAAGACAGAGGCTTTGGTCAAAGAAATAGCAAGCATGAATCAGTAAAAGGCAGGGGCGGAAGGAGTGATTCTTTGGCCCCTTCTCTTTTATCAGTTAGACGATACTGAAACGATAACAAAGGATACATCAAGATGATCAAAGGACATGGCATCGATATCGAATCGATCGCTGCGATTGAAAAAGCCTATCAAAAGAATACCCGATTCGCTGAAAAAGTCTTAACTGAGGCTGAGCGAGAGCGCTTTGAGGAATTGTCCGGAAAGCGGAAAATGGAATATTTAACGGGTCGCTGGTCCGCCAAAGAAGCCTTTTCAAAGGCAATGGGGACTGGGATTGGACCAGTTGGTTTTCAAGATTTAGAAATTTTAAATGATGCCCATGGAGCTCCCTATTTTTCTAAGTCCCCGTTTTCTGGGAAGGTTTGGGTTTCGATCAGTCACAAGGGTGATTTGGTATCAACCAGCGTCATTTTGGAGGAAGTAGATGAAAGCAAGTAAACATAGACCAACAGTTGCGACAGTCGATTTGGATGCCATTGCCTTTAATGTGCAGCAAGTCAGTCGGCATATTCCAAGCCAAACTTTAAAATATGCAGTGGTGAAGGCCAATGCATATGGCCATGGGGTTGTTGCAGTGACGAAGAAATTGGCGGCTCAAGTGGATGGCTTTTGCGTGTCCAATATGGATGAGGCCCTTGAAATCCGTGAAGAGGGCTTAGACCACCCCATTTTAATTTTGGGAGTAGTCCCAATTGAAACAGTTGATTTAGCTAAAAAGTATGACATCAGATTAACGGTGGCCAGCCTTGCTTGGTTGAAGCACTTATTGGCAGAAGAGCCAGATCTTTCAGAATTAAAAGTCCATATCAAGGTGGATTCTGGAATGGGACGGATTGGATTCCGAAGAATCAAAGAGATCAAAGAGGCGGAAGGCCTCCTCTTAGCAGCTGGAGCTGAAGTTGAAGGAATCTTTACCCATTTTGCGACAGCAGATGAAGCAGATGATCGAAAATTTCAAGACCAATACCACTTTTTCAAAGAAGTATTGGCTGCTCTTGAAACCCTTCCTCCGATTGTCCATGCTAGTAATTCAGCCACCTCTTTGTGGCATGCGGATACGATTTTCACAGCTGTACGCCTAGGAGATGTCATGTACGGTTTGAATCCGAGTGGTTCTGTGCTTGCCTTGCCTTATGAAATCAAGCCAGCCTTGAGTTTAGTGAGTGAGTTGGTCCACGTGAAACAGTTAGAAGCTGGTCAAGATGTTGGCTATGGGGCTACCTATACGACGGATGATGCCCAATGGATTGGGACGATTCCCATTGGCTATGCGGATGGTTGGATTCGGGAAATGCAAAATTTCCATGTCCTCATTAATGGAGAGTTTTGTCCCATTGTTGGTCGTGTTTCGATGGATCAGGTGACGGTTCGCCTGCCACATGAATTTCCTTTGGGAACCAAGGTTACCTTGATTGGACGAGATGGCGAGAAGGAAATCACGGCAACAGAGGTTGCGGACTACCGTGGCACGATTAATTACGAAGTGGTTTGTCTCTTGAGTGACCGGATCCCTCGTGACTATACAGGTGAAGAATAAGAAAAAGCAGGTGGAACTTTCCCAGAAGGACCTGCTTTTTTATCAAAGAAAGGAGGAGCAATGAATTTACACCAACCCTTATCCGTACTGCCTGGTGTTGGCCCAAAATCAGCGGAAAAATTTAAAAAATTAGGGATTGAAACCTTAGAAGACCTACTCTTGTATTTCCCTTTTCGCTATGAAGATTTCAAAACACGTAATGTTTTAGAGTTGGAAGATGGAGAAAAAGCCGTCATCTCTGGGGTGGTAGCCACACCAGCCAATGTTCAATATTATGGCTACAAGCGAAATCGCTTGCGCTTTTCGATCAAACAAGGGGACCAGGTCATAGCGGTTAATTTTTTCAACCAACCTTACCTAGCAGACAAAATCGAAGTCCAGCAGACCGTGGCGATTTTTGGGAAATGGGACAAGGCTAAAGGCGGTTTGACAGGAATGAAACTTCTGGCCCAGGTTGAAGATGATTTGCAGCCGGTCTATCGGGTGATGCAAGGAATCAGCCAAAATAGCCTAGTAAAGCTGATCAAAATAGCATTTGATCAAGGCTTGGACCAGCTCTTAGAAGAAAATCTGCCCCAAGTTTTGCGGGATCGTTATCAGCTGTTGTCTCGCTCTCAAGCAGTGCGAGCGATGCATTTTCCTAAGGACTTGGCAGAATACAAGCAAGCCCTTCGCCGAGTGAAATTTGAAGAGCTCCTCTTTTTCCAACTACAGCTCCAAGTGCTAAAAGAAGAAAATCACGATGCCAGTCAAGGGATTTCCTTGACTTGGAATCCAGAAAAATTAGCAGAACGAAAAAAACAGCTTCCTTTTGAGCTGACACAAGCTCAAGAAAAAAGCTTAAATGAAATCTTGACAGATATGGCTTCCCCTTATCATATGAACCGCTTGCTTCAAGGGGATGTGGGAAGCGGGAAGACAGTCGTGGCCGGTCTTGCCATGTATGCAGCCTTAAGCGCTGGTAAGCAAGCTGCCTTGATGGTTCCGACGGAGATTTTAGCAGAGCAACACAAGGAAAGCTTGCAAAATCTTTTTCCAGACTTGCCAATTGCTCTTCTAACGGGAGGATTAAAGGCAACTGAGAAACGAGAAGTCTTAGACGAGATCGCTTCTGGCAAGGCCCAGCTGATTGTGGGGACACATGCCTTGATCCAAGAAGGAGTTCACTACCAAGATCTTGGCTTGGTCATTATTGATGAGCAGCACCGTTTTGGGGTTGCCCAACGTCGCATCCTCCGAGAAAAAGGACAAAACCCAGATGTTCTGATGATGACGGCGACTCCTATCCCCCGGACTTTGGCCATTACGGCTTTTGGAGATATGGATGTGTCGATTATTGACCAGATGCCTGCTGGACGAAAGGAGATCATTACGCGTTGGGTTAAGCATGAACAGTTAGAAGTGGTCCTCGATTGGTTGGTCAAAGAGCTCGCAAAAGGTTCTCAAGCCTACTTTATCTCTCCCTTGATTGAGGAGTCAGAAGCCCTAGATCTGAAAAATGCCCTTGCGCTTCAAGAGGAGTTGGAAGCCTTCTTTGGTCAGCGGGCGCGCGTTTCTCTTCTTCATGGGAAGATGAAAAGTGAGGAAAAAGAGACCATCATGCAGGCCTTTAAAGAGCATCAAGTTGATATCTTAGTGTCCACAACTGTCATTGAAGTAGGGGTTAATGTACCCAATGCAACCGTTATGGTCATTATGGATGCGGATCGTTTTGGCCTTAGTCAACTCCATCAGCTTCGAGGCCGGGTTGGGCGGGGAAACAAGCAATCCTATGCTATCCTGGTTGCCAATCCTAAGACGGATAGTGGCAAGCAACGCATGAAAATCATGACAGAGACGACAAACGGGTTTGTGCTGGCAGAGGAAGATTTGAAAATGCGCGGTTCAGGTGAAATCTTTGGTACCCGCCAATCGGGGATTCCAGAGTTTCAAGTAGCAGACCTGGTTGAAGATTACCCTATCCTTGAAGAAGCGCGAAAAGTTGCCAGCCAGATCGTAAGTACGAAAGAGTGGCGAGAACACCCAGATTGGCATTTGCTCTCACTTTATCTGGAGAACCAAGAACATTTAGATTAGAGTATAAAAAGTGAGTAGAGGCTGGGACATAAGTCCTAGCCTCTCAATTATTTTTGGATTATCGAGAAAGACGCAGTGGTTGAGTGGGCTCTACTACGCTGATTTCATCAGCTTTTACAGCCCTACTCAACTGTGCGGAGGTGGGACGACGAAATC
>OBUY01000141.1_pt1 | contig 37710 bp, 32 predicted proteins | sample 1475781 | NCBI WGS metagenome assembly OBUY01 (sample SAMEA2579912, study PRJEB22360) | human gut metagenome | biome: human gut; feature: human-associated habitat; material: faeces | place: Denmark | collected 2008/2010 | reverse complement strand
TAGTAGAAAAAATAATAGTGGAATTTCTCAAAAAAATAAAAAAATTTTCCGTTATTTAATTATCGATTTATCAAACGATAAGTTATAATAAAATAATTTATTTATCTTTAATGATTGAGGAGAAATGTATAAACTTCCTCATTTTCCTCTCATTGTATAATAACTCACTAATGAATTAGTGAGTTTTTTAACATATCCAGGATGTTTGTTATCAAATGAATTTTTATATAAAAATTCACAGCATTATATTTTAAAAAGCTGAGGAAATGTACTAAACTGCAGGTGTTAAATCCATTTAAATCGCTAAAGGGGGAGATGAACAACTAGGGGAAGCTAATGATCTTGGTATTTATCGTTTATTTTAAAGAAAAGAGGGACGATCAGATGAAAAAGAAAATTGTTGAGGATTTTAATCGGAAAAGTCAGCATAAAAAATGGACAAAACGCAAGATGCTTAATTTAGCAATATCAAGTGGTTTATTATTTACGTCATTAGCAATCCCTGTAAGTATAGCTGTTACCTCTGGCACAATCAGTGCATCAGCAGCGGTCTTGGATATCGAACTATTATCAAATGTTACGTCAAATAATGACAGTGGCACTTCAACGAGTAATCGTTGGACAGCCGCAAACCAAAATCAACCAGTTAATTTCACGGTTTCTGGTGGCGCTTTAGCAGATGCTTCCGCTGTGTTTAGTGGACAAAAACAAGCGGTGTTAGTGGTTCCTCCTGAGTTAAGAGGAAATGTAGCTGCAGCAGGCAGCGCAGCAATCAATACCAACGTTACGATTGATCTTTCAAAAGTTACTTTTTTGACTGCCGTTTTGAATGCAGCCAATGATTTAACCAATGTGATTACTCAAATTACCAGTGGAGCGTTAGGGAATTTAACTGGTGTTGATATTGATTTGACGGAAGTGAATCGTCAATTGGAATTAGTGAATAACATTGAAAACTTAGGTGCTGCTTCATTTACAGCTCCGGAAACGTTAGCAGCTGACGGCTCATACATTAGCGCACCAATTAGTGATGGTTTAGGGTTAGTTTTAGCCCAAAATGTTTCAAACATCTTACAAGATTTGAATGCGGCAGTTCAAGCTTTGGAGGCAAAAGGAACCAGTATCCCAAGTAATCTTGTCGCCACAGCCATAAATGCAGCCTTGCTTCCTGTCAAAGGCACGGTAAACGTGGCTGTTTCAGGTGCTTTGCCTTTATTAGCGGTTGGTGGTTCAGGTGTGAATGAGTTAGTGGATGCTTCTTTACTAGGCGCAACTACGGTTACTTTACCAACTACCGTTTCAACACCTCAAAATTTATCCAATAATTTAGATGCTCGTTTTGTAGGAACAGTCGTTCAAACAGATCTTTTAGACGTTAATTTATTAGCAACAGCAGACGGTGTATCCAACATTTATTTTGCTGCAGGTACTACTAGTGAAGTAACCGCACCTACCGTAACAGGAGTAACAGGCAATTCAACGGCAGGTTACGAAGTTAAAGGAACTGCCGATGCCAATGCCACGGTTGAAATCCGAAATGCAGGAGGTGCCGTGATAGGTACAGGTACTGCTGATGGGACAGGGGCATTTACAGTTACCATTCCCGCAGGTGAAGCAGGTGCTAATGAAACGTTAACCGCCGTAGCGAAAACCGCCAGCGGCACAGAAAGCACGCCAACAACGTTCCAAACACCAGCGGATGAAGCAACCGTAACCGCACCAACAATCACAGGAGTAACAGGCAATTCAACAGCAGGTTACGAGATCAAAGGCACCGCCGACGCCAATGCCACGGTTGAGATCCGAAATGCAGGAGGCACCGTAATAGGTACAGGTACCGCTGATGGGACAGGAGCGTTTACAGTTACCATTCCCGCAGGTGAAGCAGGTGCCAATGAAACGTTAACCGCCGTAGCGAAAAACGCCAGCGGCACAGAAAGTACGCCAACAACGTTCCAAACACCAGCGGATCCTAATACACCCGTAGCGACGCCAATTGTTGAGACTGTAACAGGTAGTACAACAAAAGGCTATGAGGTCAAAGGGACTGCTGAAGTTGGCACCACCATTGAGGTTCGCGATGCAGCTGGCACGGTCCTTGGTACTGCAACAACTGGAACTGACGGAAAATATACAGTGACTTTAGATCCAGGAAAAGCAACAGCAAATCAAACGCTGAGCGTTGTAGCGAAAAACGCTAGTGGCACGGAAAGTCAACCAGCAACGGCGACAACACCAGCTGATGTCACTGCACCAACAGTTGATAACATCACAGGCAACTCTGGTTCGGGTTATGAAATTACAGGAACAGCAGACCCTAACACAACAATCGAAGTTCGTGATCCAGCTGGGGCAGTCATTGGTACAGGTACCTCTGATGCGAATGGTGATTTTACTGTAACGCTACCAACGGGAACGACAAATCCTGGGGATACGTTAACAGTGATTGGAAAGGATAACGCAGGAAATGAAAGTCAACCGACTGAAGTCCTTGTTCCTGCTGATGCCACGGTTACAGCACCAACTGTAACAGGAGTAACAGGTAATTCAGTTGCTGGTTATCAGGTGACAGGCACCGCTGATCCGAATGCTACCATTGAAATTCGTGATGCAGATGGGAACGTGATTGCAACAGGGACTGCCGATGGGACTGGTTCCTTTGCTGTGAACCTTCCAGCTGGGACGGCAAATGCGAATGAAACATTGACAGCGTTAGCCAAAGATCCTGATGGCAATACAAGTACACCGACAACCTTCCAAACACCAGCAGATGAAGTAGTGGCACCGCCAAGTGTCGACAAAGTTACTGGGAATACAACACAAGGATATCAAGTGACAGGTACCGCTGAACTTGGCACCACCATTGAAGTTCGTGCAACAGACGGAACAGTTTTAGGCACCGCAACAACTGGACCGACTGGCCAATATACTGTGACGTTAGCTTCAGGAAAAGCAACAGCTAAACAAACAGTGAATGTAGTTGCTAAAAATGATACTGGACTTGAGAGTCAACCAACTACAGCTATGACACCCGCTGATGTTACCACACCAACAATTGGTGACATTACTGGAGATTCAACAACTGGTTATGAAATCACTGGGACGGCGGACCCTAATACCACCATTGAAGTACGGAACCCAGATGGAACAATTATTGGTACAACGACAACGGATGATCAAGGAAACTTTACTGTGGACCTTCCAGCGGGAGCCGCTAATCCTGGTGATACATTAACAGTTGTTGGAAAAGACGGTGACGGCAATGAAAGTCAACCAACGGAAGTGACGGTCCCTGAAGATGCAACCGTAGCAGCACCAACTGTGACGACTGTTACAGGAACAACTGCCACTGGGTATCAAGTAACCGGCACGGCAGAGCCAAATGTCACCATTGAGATTCACAATGAAGCAGGTTTAGTTATTGCTACGGGAACGACTGATGGTGCTGGCGCCTTTACAATCACTCTTCCGACGGGCACAGCAACAGCTAACGAAGCCTTAACTGCCATTGCGAAAGATGCTGCTGGGAAAGAAAGTAATCCGACTGCTTTCAAAACACCTGCTGATCCAGATGCACCAGTCGCGACACCTACTGTTGACAAAATCACTGGTAGCACGACAAAAGGCTATCAAGTAGTAGGAGCAGCAGAAGTTGGTACAACAGTTGAGGTGCGTGATGCCGATGGTACAGTCCTTGGCATGGCAACTACTGGAACTGATGGCAAATACACAGTGACTTTAGAGCCAGGGAAGGCCTCAGCTAACGAAACAATAACTGTTGTAGCGAAAAATGCAACAGGAAAAGAAAGTCAGCCGGCTACAGCAACTACACCAGCCGACTTAGCCACACCAACCATTGATTCTATTACCGGAAATTCTGGTAAAGGTTACGAAATCACTGGAACGGCGGAGCCCAAAACCACTATTGATGTCCGTGACGCAGACGGAACCATCATTGCTGCTACAACTGTTAACGAAACCGGCCAATATACGGTGACTCTACCAGCTGGCGTAGTGACACCAGGAGAAACGATTACGATTATTAGCAAAGATGGCGCTGGTAATGAAAGTCAACCAGCTACAGCCGTTATTCCAGCGGATGTCGTTTTAGCGGCGCCAACTATTACGAAGGTTGAAGGAAACAAAGCCAATGGCTATACAGTCACTGGAACTGCTGATCCAAATGTCACGGTTCAATTTTACAATAGCAGTGAACAATTATTGGCAAGTGGCAATACAACTACTGGAGGTACCTTCTCCGTTCATATTGCAGCAGGGTTAGCAACAGAAAAAGAAACATTAACCGCACTAACCACAGATACACAAGGAAATGTGAGTCCTAAAACCACATTTATGACGCCAGCCGATATTACGGGAGAACCAGAAATTAAAATTGCGGCACCAACTGTTTCTTCAGTTTTAGGAACGTCTAAAGCCGGCTACCTCATCAAAGGAACAGCTGAACCAAACCGAATCATTCAAATTAGTAACCGACTATTAAGAAGTGTGATTGCTGTAGGTGCCACCGATGCTGAAGGCAACTTCGCTATCCAATTAACAGCGGGACAAGCGACTGCTCAACAAAGTTTACTTGCGACAGCTACCGATGGCGCAGGACATTACAGTACGGCTACAACCTTCATGACGCCAGCCGACCCAACAAATCCTGGAGGAGGCAATGGTAACACTGGCGGAAATAACGGCAATACAGGCGGCAACACAGGAAACAATGGCGCAACTGGCGGGAATAATGGAAATGGTTCAAACACAGGTTCAAATCCAAATGGAGGTTCTGGTTTAGGCACAACAGGTTCTGGCTTAGGTTCACTAGGCAATGGCCTCGGTACAAATGGTAGTGGCTACCACCCTAAACTAAGCACCATCAGTTATGGCACTGGAAATCACGGGAAAACAGGCTTCTTACCTAGCACAGGTGAAAAAGAGTCTTCAGCCGTGACAACAAGTTTGTTTGGCGCCTTTGTCGCACTCCTTGCGAGCATGGGAATCATCAAACGCAAACGTAAAAACTAGCTCTCTCCTTTAATTCCTATAGATGAGAAAACGTATTGTTGAGAATTCCCCACTCAATGATACGTTTTCTCGTTCCATTTAATGAAGAAAAATTGCCAAATAGAATAAAATGTGCTATTCTATTTTCAGAAAATCGAAGGAACAAGCAGTGAAAGTGCTAAATCCAACCTGAATTTTTTAATGCAGGAGGAGTGGGCGCTTTTTTTGTTGTTATGAAGAAAGGAAGCTAATTATGCAATCAGCTACAATGGAATTTGATACAATTGCGGCGATTTCTACGCCGCCAGGTGAAGGTGCGATTAGTATTGTTCGTTTAAGTGGCGAGCAAGCAGTTGCTATTGCAAACAAAGTTTATCGGTCAGGCACTAAAGATTTAGCTAAAGTCCCCACGCACACGATTCATTATGGTCATATTGTTGATCCGCAAAACGATCAATTGATTGATGAAGTCATGCTTTCTGTGATGCGGGCACCGAAAACATTTACACGAGAAGACGTGGTAGAAATTAACTGTCATGGCGGCATTGTCGTGGTGAACCAATTATTGCAATTACTGTTACGTGAAGGCGCACGAATGGCCGAACCTGGGGAATTTACAAAACGTGCTTTTCTAAATGGCCGAATGGATCTTTCACAAGCAGAAGCAGTGATGGACTTAATCCGTGCTAAAACGGATAAAGCGATGAATGTTGCATTGAACCAATTGGATGGTAACTTGTCGGCGTTAATTCGTTCATTAAGACAAGAAATTTTAAATACTTTAGCACAAGTAGAAGTTAATATCGATTATCCAGAGTATGATGATGTCGAAGAATTAACCACGAAATTACTTTTAGAAAAAGCCGAATTTGTGAAAGCGCAGATTCAACAATTATTAACGACCGCTAAACAAGGAAAAATTTTGCGAGAAGGCCTAAGTACAGCAATTATTGGCCGACCAAATGTCGGGAAATCCAGTTTGTTAAACCATCTGTTACGAGAAGAAAAAGCTATCGTTACAGATATTGCTGGAACGACACGTGATGTCATTGAAGAATACGTTAACGTTCGCGGTGTTCCTTTAAAATTAATTGATACAGCGGGGATTCGCGAAACAGAAGACATTGTTGAACGAATTGGTGTCGAACGCAGCCGCAAAGCGTTAGCAGATTCGGATTTAATTTTGTTAGTCTTAAATCAAAGCGAAGAATTGACAGAGGAAGATCGTCAACTGTTGGAAGCAACGAAAGGCTTAAAACGCGTTATTCTTTTAAATAAAATGGACTTACCGACAAAACTAGATCCTAACGAATTACAAGAATTAGTCCCTGCAGAAGAAATTTTATCCGTTTCGGTGTTGTCAAACACAGGCTTAGATCAGTTAGAAGCGAAAATTGCTGATCTTTTCTTTGGCGGCCAAACAGGCGAAAAAGATGCTACCTATATTTCTAATACACGTCATATTGCTTTGCTAGATCAAGCAGCGCTTTCGTTACAAGAAGTGATTAACGGCATCGAAGCAGGTATGCCAGTCGATTTAGTTCAAATTGATATGACCCGTTGTTGGGATTACTTAGGGGAAATCGTCGGCGATAGTGTCCAAGATGAATTAATTACACAGTTATTTAGTCAATTTTGTTTAGGAAAATAAGACAAGAGAGGAATTTTTTATGAATCAATATCAAGCAGAATCATATGATGTTATTGTCGTCGGTGCTGGACATGCTGGCTCTGAAGCAGCCTTAGCAGCCGCACGAATGGGCGTTAAAACGTTACTTTTAACAATTAATTTAGATATGGTTGCTTTTATGCCATGTAACCCTTCTGTTGGTGGACCTGCCAAAGGAGTCGTTGTCCGAGAAATCGATGCATTAGGCGGTGAAATGGGTAAAAACATTGATAAAACCTACATCCAAATGCGGATGCTAAATACTGGTAAAGGTCCAGCAGTGCGTGCGTTGCGCGCGCAAGCTGACAAACATGCCTATGCGACAGAAATGAAACATACCATTGAAAAAGAAGAAAATTTAACCCTTCGTCAAGGGATTGTTGAAGAATTAATCGTGGAAGATGGCGTTTGTCGTGGTGTTGTAACTTCAACAGGTGCCGCATACCGTAGTCAAGCAGTGGTGATTACTGCCGGTACTGCCTTGCGTGGCGAAATTATTATTGGTGAATTAAAATATTCATCAGGACCAAACAATTCGCAACCTTCCGTTGGTTTAGCCAATCATTTAAAAGAATTAGGTTTAGAAATCAATCGCTTTAAAACAGGAACGCCGCCGCGAGTAAAATCAAGTACGATTGATTATTCTGTGACAGAGGAACAACCAGGCGATAAAGAACCCAACCATTTTAGTTACAGCACGCCAGATAGTGCCTACAATCAAAACCAAGAACCTTGTTGGTTAACTTATACGAATGAAACAACGCATGAAATTATTCAAAAAAATCTACACCGCGCCCCAATGTTTACTGGGATTGTTGAAGGTGTGGGCGCTCGGTATTGCCCATCCATCGAGGACAAAATTGTTCGTTTTGCAGACAAACCAAGACACCAATTGTTCTTGGAACCAGAAGGGTTGAATACCGAAGAAGTTTACGTCCAAGGCTTATCTACTTCTTTACCAGAAGATGTCCAAACAGAAATGCTTCATTCTATTGAAGGATTAGAAAAAGTAGAAATGATGCGTACAGGTTACGCCATTGAATACGATGTGGTAGTCCCGCACCAATTACGCCCAACATTAGAAACAAAGGTCATTGAGAATCTTTATACAGCAGGTCAAACGAACGGAACTAGTGGCTACGAAGAAGCTGCTGGTCAAGGCTTGATGGCAGGAATTAATGCTGCATTGAAAATTCAAGGCAAAGAGCCTCTTGTTTTAAAACGTAGTGATGGCTATATTGGCGTCATGATTGACGATTTAGTTACAAAAGGCACTAACGAACCTTATCGCTTATTAACGTCACGTGCGGAGTATCGTTTGATTTTACGACATGACAATGCGGACTTACGTTTAACAGAAATGGGTCATGAAATTGGCTTAGTCAAAGAAGAACAATATGCCGCCTATCTAGTCAAAAAAGCGGCTGTTGAAGCGGAAATTGCCCGCTTAGGCAAACATCGGATTAAACCAACCAAAGAAGTGCAAGCATTTTTGGAAACTAAAGGCGCTGCTGGCTTAAAAGATGGTATTTTAGCTAGAGATTTTCTGAAACGCCCAGAAATCAGTTATCAAGAAGTCGCTCAATTTATTCCTGCACCTGAAGAGGCGCTCGATCCAAAAGTGATTGAACAAGTAGAAATTCAAATCAAGTACGAAGGCTACATTAAAAAAGCCATGGAAAAAGTTGAGAAACTAAAACGCATGGAAGCAAAACGCATTCCAGAAAACATTGATTACCAAGCGATTAACGGCTTGGCTACAGAAGCAAAACAAAAACTACAAAAAATCCAACCAGAAACGATTGCCCAAGCAAGCCGTATCAGCGGTGTGAACCCCGCTGACATTAGCATTTTGATGGTCTACATCGAACAAGGGAAGATTGCGAAATTACAAGCTTAAACCCTTGGTAGACCTAGGTTTTTTTTCATGTTAAACACGATAAAAATTTTTGAATGCCAAATTGAATGCCATCACAAAAAGTAAGCTGTTTTAAAATGCCATGTAAGAGGCAAATAGTTCGGCTGTTTCATCTTGTTTCGCTTGAGTTACCATGATGTAAATATCAGTAGTTACTTTGGTAGATTTATGTCCTAAACGTTGAGAAACGTCTTTAATTGTTGCGCCACTTTCAAATAAAAGTGATGCATTAGTTTTTCTAAAATCATGCACCTTGATGATTTTCATGTCAGGAAAATGCTTTTTGATTTTTTTGAGTACATTATTTGCGTAAGCCTTGTACAAGTAAGTGTTTTCGCTATATAGAACAGAATTACAAAATACCACACTTGCATTAAAATATTCGTCTCTTATACCTAGTCGAAATTTTTCTTGCAAGATGTGGTTTTTCCATTCTTTCAAGATATTCATGGTTTGTTGATCCACTTTAACAGTTCGATTAGATGACTCTGTTTTGGTCTCTTGAATAATAGGGTTACCACGTTGTAATTCTGCAAGTGTTTTGTTTACATGAATAAGGTTATCGGTAAAGTCTATATCATTCCATGTTAACGCCATAGCTTCACCTTTTCTCAATCCAACGAATGCCAGCACTCTAAAGAAAGCAAATGCTCTTCTATCCTTCAACCTAAGCAGACAACGGAAAAACTCTTTTAACTCTTCTTTGGTGTAATAGTTGTCAGTTTCGATTTTAGGCTCTTTTTTACGCTTTGGTATAATTGTTCGTTCCATAGGGTTGTCTTTGATGACATCGATTAAAATACCGTACTTGAATACCATATTTACATAGATTCTAAGTTGCTTATAGGTAGCAAGTGTTTCTGACCATTTATTGAGTACTTTTTGACAAAATAAAGGTGTAATTTTATCAATTCTAAGATGTCCTAGGTCTTTGATAATATGATTGTCAAAATGTATTCGTATACGTTGTTTAGTTGTTTCTTTAATGTCTTTTGAATGTTGTTTGAACCATAGTTTATAAAGTTGGTTGAAAGTCATTTTCTCTTTATTGTTCAATCCATTTTTATCAAAGTCCACTTGCAAACGTGATAGTGCGAGCTGGGCTTCTTTTTTTGTACTGAAATTACGACGTGTAGTCTTTACAGGCTTTCCAGTGAGTGAATCTATACCTAAATAAGTTTGAAACTGCCACGCCTTAGTACCGTTCTTTTTAATGTATTGTTTGATTGTTGCCATTATTTCTCCTTATCTATTACGTGGGGCGTATAGATAAATAAAAATTTAAAGGGTAGTTATTTGTTTTTGTTATTCTCTTTTATTTTATCAATAGCATCTGCTAATTCAAAAATAGCCTGATTGTCAGGATTATTATAAATATCTTCTGCATTGAATTTAAAAGGCTCGGATAAATATTTATTAATTATTTCTATATAGTACCCTAAATCAAAAATAGCTTGAATAGTGTCATTCTTAAAAAAGTATTCTTGGTCTGCTTGCACTTCATTAATAAATTTTTCTGCTCTGAGAACGTTTTGAATTTTTTTGTCATATTCGTCTATCCTATCTAAGATAATTGGAGTATCAGAAATAGCAATTTCCTTTGGGGTTCCGAATAGTTGGGTAGGAGTGGCATTAAAAAGTTGTGCAATTTTTTCTAATGTTTCAAAAGTTGGATAGCCAGCTCCTCTTTCAATTTTAGAGATAGTTTGTCTATTAACATCAATCCTTTTTGCTAGTTCATCCTGCGATAAACCAAGTTCTTTTCTAAGACGTAAAACATTTGGTCCAAAATTTTCTATCATAAATTTTCACCTCTTGTCTAATAATAAAGTTGATTGATAAATAATGCAACTCCGGATGACTGTTTAAAGTTTCAAAAGTCGTTTTTAAATATCTATTGACATAATATGAATTCCTTGATAATATCAATTTATGATTATTTAAAGTAACTATTGTATATTTTAGATAGTCAAATTTTTAAATAAAGGAAGAGAGGCGGGGAAATGATTAGTGTTGAAGAAACTTTATTAGATTGGCAAAAAGAAAATTTTAATAAAGCTTATCTGATGATAAAGGAGGCTTTAGAAACTGCAAAAGGAGAACAAGATATTGTCAAACAAAAGTATTGTGCAGAATTTTTTCAAGTCAGTGTCAATACACTGAAAGATTGGGTATCACATGGATGTCCAGAAATTCGTCTAGAATCAGGTATGGTTCTTTATAGTAAGAAAGCTGTTCGTGGATGGCTTTTACAGTATCAAAAATAGAAGTATGCGTGGGGCGTATGAAAAAAATAAAAAAAAGACTTACTAAACAAATAATGTCTAGAAAGTCTTATGCAATCGACCAAAACTGCTAGTTCATTATAGCATAAACTGCATAAGATTTCTAAAAGGAGTTTTAAAATATGCTAGAAGGAATATCATTACTGGAAGAATTTATCAGGATTAAAAATATCAATAGAAATGATTATGTACCTTTAGAACAAACATTAAATGGAACAGTTTTCTATACCCTTATCCATAAAGAGAAGAAATGTGGGATAGTCAGCTGCAAGGCTGGGATAGTAAGTGAAATTAATCTCGACACTGGAGAAATGAATCATTACACTGCAATATTTTGTGAAAGTAGCATTTAATGAATTATCAAGAATTAGCAAAAGAATTAAATAGACCTGTTTCAACAGTACGTAAATGGCGCGCAGATATCACAAAAATTTCAGGCATAAATTTCACCACCATTAAGGTTAAAAATGGTAAGGGACGGAAGAATCGGACTACCTATGATTTTTCAAAAGAAGATGTTGAAAAGATTAAGTGTTTTATGCATCTGGTTATTAATGGAAAGAGTAAGGAACAAGCAATTACTCAAATTTTTGGAAATGAAGAATTGAAAAAACAAAAAAGTGAGTTAGATAATTTAACTTTACTTACAAAATTATTGAAAAATCAAACTAGTAGTATTGAAGAGCTACAAAAATATCAAGATATTATTCAAAGAAAACTAGAAATACTGACAAATGAAGTGAGTGAACTAACTAATAGAGTAGAAACACTCGAAAATAAAGGGTTAAAGAATATATTTAAAAAATAGGAGGAACTACAAAAATGGCTTTAAAAAATACAGATTTAACATTAAAAAATTGGGAAGAACAGGCATATCAAGTAACACAAGTGAAAGAGTGGACAGATTTTAATAATAATTCTGCACACCTTGGTTGGCAATATGAGATTGTTTTACCACGACTACGTTTTGAAAAAGTGTTCGTTAAAATCGAGAGTGAACAACCAATATTCACTAATGCAGAAGTTACTGCAGCAGGAACGAAAACAGTCAAATTTGACGACTTAGACATTGGCTTTTACACACGATCAAGTAAAGGAACGGAGTTTGTAGAGTTAATGTTAACTGGAAAAGCTGTCAGAATTAAATTAGCGCCTGTGAAATAAAGACGAAAAGAGTGAGTATTCATGTGGGCAATCAACGGTCTGACATGTGGGCGTTGCCCTAAAGGCACTAAGCCCACATGTTCAGAAACCGTGTTAGTTGAGTGACCACGATTAAGAATGCTTGCTCTTTTTGCTAGAAAAGATTGTGAAAAACGTGAAGTAACTTAATTGGTTTTTATATTTTCTGTGTCGTGTGCCAAAATAGATGTTGACTGCTACGCAGTCCTTAAACTCCGTCTGGGACTGCGTTTATCACCGAGAAAAATAAAAGAAAAAATCATAAATTTTGGCACAGGGGGGGAAGTTTGTGCCAAAAAAATGCTAAAAAAGGGGAGGAGATTGTGAAAAATAAGAAAGAAGAAAAGGAAAAAAGATATAGAAGTTGGAATGCTCAACTCTCCTATTATTATGAAACACATGACGATGAGGGAAGAAAAAACTCTGATTTAACTGAAACGGAATGGAAAAGTGACGTTGCACAACGAATAAAAAAACTAATTTCTGATAAAGATTGTGTGGCGTATTGCTTTCATGATAAAGACATATTAACTGACGGAATGCCTAAAGCGTTACATTGTCATATTTTATTGATGTTTGCGAATGCACGATATCAACGAGCGGTTATGAAGGCATTGAGTATCACACGTGAAGAAAACTGTCAGTCTGTAAGAGCAAAAAGTTCAGTGGCACGTTATTTGACCCATAGAACCAGTCAAGCAATGGATGATGGTAAATACCTCTACAATGCTGATGAAGTTGTCTGTATCAACTGTGAGTATCGAGAATTGATTAAGCAAATAAACGAGAAAAAACAGGAATTAATAGATATTGATGCGTTTATTGGAGAATGTTCGCAAGATATTCGAGCAGGTAAATATTGGGAAGATGTGCACCCGCTTTTAAAAGAAAATTTTGGTATTTCTTTAGGTGAAAAACTTTGGAAGAAATATCGTAAAGATTTTGCTATAGATTTTTCAGAATATATGTCTATTAAAGCAAGAGAGTATTCAAGGTATGGTCGACCATTAAAAACAATACTAATTACTGCCGAAGAAAGTGGTGTCGGAAAATCACAACTGGCAAAGGCTATCGCTTATCACGTTTCAGAAAACGTTCACTTTGTACCAGCTAAAGGAAAAGGAAAAACTTATGATTTTGTTGGTACTTATAAAGGAGAATCAATATCTGTGTTTAATGAAGTGAATGGTTCGGAATTTGGGAATAAAGGATTTAATGATATTTTTGATCCATACCAGTATTCGGCAGTTAACTCACGAGGAAAAGACAAACACTGGTTAGCTTTATGGGCAGTATTGACGACTACAGAAAGTCGAGAAGAATTTATTAGAAATGCTATGCCTTATTTTTCGGATAGTTATTCGAAAAAATATCGATTAAAAAGACAAGAAATCAATCGAAGATTACCTTACGAAATTATTTGTGTTGGGTTAGGAAACTACAAAGCAGAGTATAGATTGAGAAAACTCAATGAAGAGAATCAATTAACGACATTGGGGACGTTCCATTGTAATGATGTAAGGAACATTGAAGAAATGACAAAGACAGCATTATCAATATTGATGATGTTTGGACTAATAAAAAATGACAAAATAGAAAAAGACTTTGAATTTCTTAAAGAAAAAATGATAGTAAAGGAGGATTAAGAAATGTATTTGAAAAAAGTGACGGATAAACAAATTAAAAAATATGGATTAAATAATGCCTATGGCGTATCTAGGTTTGAAGGAACATGGTATTTCAAAATGAATGAGAATGGTACGAAAGTCAAGGATTTAAGAGGGGCAATTCTTCTTACTCGTATGACTTCTGAGGGATTGAAAGAATCGTTGGAATCTGGAGAATTTACTAGGATTGAATCATAAAAAAGGTGCGTTACTATATTTTCGTACGAAAGTCAATATAGCTTATTTTATAATGACAAGCGTTTTTACAAGTTTTTATCCTGATAGTGTAAATTAGTCAATAAATCAAAAAAACAGCTTAGAATGGATTTTAAGCTGTTTTTGTTTACTATAAGTTTGAGGATTACTATTTCCTATGATATAATAACTTGAGAAAATAAAAAAACAATGAATCTGCAAATTCATTGTTAGGGTATTAGTTCTATACGGGCAAGCATAGGACTTAATAATTAATATCATATGTTGATTATACTATCATATTAGTAAAAAAAACAAAAGAGAGAACTTAGGTTCGGAATTTATTTAATTATATGTAATTTAGTATCTGATACCTGCTTATTTTCTTAATAATAATGGGATTAGTCCATAATGAAGAAAAGAGGAGCTATATGACAAAATTTATAGAAACCCGAAGTTATAATTCACTTCAAAATTCGGGTAGTTTGGCAACAAAAGCACAGGTTTTAAGTATACTTGGAACGGATGAAATATCTAATTCGGTTAAAAATGAAATAGATTTCATTAATAGTGAGTGTAATATAGAAGGTTCGAAAGAAGTAATACAACTTTTTAAGCAGATAAAAAATAAAAAGTATGATCAAGACATTTCAACTCAACACATTAAATTAATAGGATTTGATGATAAACAACAAATAATTCTGGGAATTGTTGATGAAGCTAATCCGGAAGAAATTATTTATACAGCAAAAGGCATATATTCTTTTAGTAACGCATTTCTTGATGATCTATTTTGCTTAGATAAATTTTCAGGGTACTGTTTCCGTACTGACCAAAAAGATTTGTTAATTGATAATATAAAATATCTTCTTGCAAATTCAAAGGAAATTAAAAAGCAGTACAGATTTATTGAAGGCAAGAAAGATGGAGAAGTATATTTAAGAGCGCTTACCTCTTCGAGATATAGAAATTATGATAATAACATAGTATTATATTTATCGTTAAATGCTATGCATCAATATTCAAATAGAATGAAGAATCCAGTGTATATTGACCGTGCTTTTATTACAGATTCTAGTTTATTTATGAGTGTTAAGCTTAAAGATACAATACCATTAGGGAAAAAATATCGAGTGGAAATTGGTATAAATGTTTCAAATAGTGAAATTCGTGAAGGTGTTGTTCTATTCGAATTGAGTTATACTATTATAGATAGAAAAGGAATTAGATCTACAGCAATAGGAGATAGTGTGCTGAAAGTAAAGCATAATTTAAATGCAGGTACAGTTAAAAATCGTATGGAGGTTTTTAATAATTTGGAAGTATTGTCTAAAGACTTTATAAGTGGAATTGATGAAGCTAGGCTTGCTAAAAAATTAGATGCTGACCAGTTAAGCGTTATTTTTGATAAACTAGCTGGAGCTAGAACTAAAGGTTTAGGTATGAATGTTAAACAAGAACTGAATAAGATGTCTAAAGAAGTTTCTGAGAACACCTATTCACTTTTAGAATTATTCAATAAATTAGAGAGTATTGATGCTACTGTGGACGATATGACCTATATTCAAAGAAAATTTTCAGAATTTGTAACAAAGGGTTTTAGGTAAATTCATTTTACTGGATACTCTAATTGCCCGAGGATATCTTAGTAATATAATGTAAAAGAAGTATTGGAATGAGTATTTTGCCAATGCTTCTTTATTTTATTTAAATTTCGCCCCACGTAATCAGTATTTTTTTGAATGCCAAATTGAATGCCATTTGATTGAAAAACTGTGATATCTAGTGATTTTAATGATTTTCAAAAAGTATTATTTTTATTGATATGATGCTGATTTACAGATGTTTTTTATTAAATTTTTGACTACATCGAACAAGGAAAAATCGCGAAAGTGCAAGGATAATAAAAATTTGAAGCAGTTGCTTCTTCACGGATGATTGATTGTGAAGAAGCAACTGCTTTTTTGTTTTGAATTAGTCTACTTTTTTTTCTAAACTGCAAAAAAAGACTGTCTTAAATAATTTCACAAACTGACCTATACTGAAAGCGCAAACAAATGATAGGAGTGGAACAAATGACAGATTGGTTAGGAATTAAAGGAAAAGTAGTGATTGTTACAGGAGGCTCATCTGGTATTGGTCGCAGCATTGTTGAAAGCTTGTTAGCACAAGAGGTCTATGTCGCTAATTTTGATATTTCAGCATCAGAAACGCAACATGAGCATTTACTCTTTGTGAAAGTCGATGTAACTTCTCGAGCAGAAGTAGAAGCGGGTGTCGCTCAAGTGGTGGAAAAATTTGGAACCGTAGATGGCCTGGTAAATAATGCCGGAATCAATATTCCTCGTCTATTGGTGGATAAAAATCATCCTCATGGGCCTTATGAATTATCGGATGAGGTATTCGACAAAATTGTAGCCATCAATCAAAAAGGGCTCTACCTAATGAGCCAAGCAGTGGGCCGGATTCTTGTACAAAAACAAGCAGGTGTCATTATTAATATGTCTTCAGAAGCTGGATTAGAAGGCTCCGAAGGGCAAAGCGCCTACGCTGCAACGAAAGCAGCGGTCAGCAGTTATACACGTTCATGGGCTAAAGAGTTAGGAAAATCAAACGTCCGTGTCGTGGGGATTGCGCCAGGTATTATGGAAGAAACGGGCTTGCGCACTTTAGCATACGAAGAAGCATTGGCTTATACACGAAATATTTCTGTTGAGCAATTGCGAGCAGGTTATTCAAAAACAAGTACGATTCCATTAGGTCGTAGCGGAAAACTCCATGAAGTCGCTGACTTAGTATGCTATTATTTATCAGACCGTTCAAGCTATATTACAGGCATCACCACAAACGTAGCTGGAGGTAAAACAAGAGGATAGAGGTGGGAAAACTAAATGACGCTAGTAAATAGATGGTACCAAGTAATAAAATTACTAGTTGATCACAAAGGAATGAGCTTACAGGAATTGCAAGAAAAATTAGCCGCAAGTCCTCAAACAGTTCGTAAAAACATTGATACATTGAATGATGAATTAATCGGTATCGCCCAAATTATTCAGAAGGAAAATCTCTTTCAGTTAGAAATCAATAACTTTGAAGGTTTTGAAGAGGTTTTGTCTGGACGGCTAAAAAGGGAATCTGATTTTAATTCTTCAAGCAAGCGTGTTTCCTACATTATCAAACGATTAATAGAAGAAGATCAATTTATTTCAACTTATGATTTATCCGAAGAACTCGCCGTTAGTCGCGGCACAGTTAATAAAGACATTAAGCGCATGAAAGAGCTGATTGCTCCTTGGCAGGTTGCGGTTGTAGGTACGCCAAACCGTGGCATTCATTTAGAAGGAAAAGAGTTTGATTTACGCTTACTTCATGTGAATTACGTCCAAGAATATTTTGAAGAACAGTTTCTTCATGAAACTACCAAACAAATGATACAAAAAATAATCAAAGAAACAAGACTAGCAAAACAAGATAGTTTTCTTTTACGAAGAGTGGTTTCAATTGTTTTGCAGCGTGTTTTAGCTGGAAAACTCATTACGGAACTACCACTAGAATATGTTGATTATGTTCGTCATAACGAGCAGATTGAAGAACTGATGTATCACTTGGAAATAACCTATAATGTAACGTTAAGCCAATGGGAACGTTCCTTTATCAGCTTTCCTTTTAACATCAACACAAACCATATTCGTAATTCTTTATTGGCTGATGAAGGACTCTTAGCTGACTATTTTCAAAAAATGATGAAAAAAATTCATCATTCAGTTGTTGTTGAATTTGATGAGGACTTCTTGTTTTCAGAAATGAAAGATCATTTAAGAAACGTGATGAATCGACTCGTTTTTCATGTGGAGTGTCACGATTTATTTTACGGAGAAATTGAACGACAATATCCTTTGGCCTATGAATTAGCCAAGATTGGCTTGCAAGAATTGGGCCGTTTGTTAAATCGTTGTGTGCCGACGGTTGAATTTGGGTATCTCGCTTTGTATTTTGAACTAGCATTGAGAGGGAACTATGAAGCGGGAGCCAAAAAAGAAATCGCTGTAATCTGCAGTACAGGTCATGGAACGGCCTTGATCATTCAGCGGCAATTGGAAAAAGTTTTGGGTCCAGACGTCCAGATTGCCCATTTTTCTGAAGAAGAGGCAGAGAGAAGAGAATTGAATCAATATTTTGCTATTTTTACAACCATTCCCTTAAAAAATATTCGACCACAAACACCGATGATCCATTTAACTAATTTATTTAACGATACTTGGCTCAGAAATGAGTGGCAGAGAGCAAAAGAAATTCGTTCCGTGGAATCTCAAAATATTCATATGACCTATCAATTATTAGAGAATACTCAAGGTTACCGAGCGAATATCCAAAAAATGATTGCTGATTTAGAAGCAGAAAAATTAGTAGATTCCCAATTTATCGAACGAATTTTTACTAGAGAAGATCAACAAACAACTATTTTTGAATCGGGGATTGCCTTTCCCCATACAATTAATCAAGCCTTACCAACGATTATTTTATCGATTGGGGTTTTTGAAGAATCACTGGTTACACCAGAAGGTAAAGTTGATGTTATTTTGCTGTTGGGTATTCCAGAAGAGCTGACTGCCACTGTTGAAGCAGAGTTACTACAACTATATGACCGCTTGTTTACAATCGCAGGAGACGAACGTTTACGTAATGAGTTACGGAAGCAACGAGATGTTTTAGCGGTTAAAGAGTGGATGCAAAGGAAGGGGATTATCATATGAGTTTTATCTACGTATTCGGGGCGCTTTTTTTAACAGCTTACTTCGTTCAGATAGCTATGGGAATGAAACAGATTAAACACTTTAATCAAAACTACCAAGAATTGCGACAATTAGGGAAAGTCGCGATTGGTCGACGTGCAGGGAAGTTAAAAGCAGGCACGATTATCTTGTTTGCTGTGGATTCGCAAGGGAAAATCTTAGCCGCTAGAAAGATGCAAGGTGTCACCGTTCTAGCTAAATTTCATCCCTTACCTCAGTACGTGAACGAGGATATTCATTATATGGATCATTACCATCCACTCGTACAAAAGGAAAATAAATTAACCCAACAAGCGATGGAAAATGCACGAGAAATTTACTTACGTGTTGAGCTTGGCAATTATCAAGAAACACAACCATTAACGCCGCTTAATGGAGCCAAAATTCAATGGCAATTATGGAAAAATAAAGTACAAACAAAATTGAAAGGAAGTGTCGAGTAATGTCTTATATTACAAAATTTGCGGAAGGATTTATGCACCTTTTCCAAACAGGAGCAGAAACATTTATTTCTTGGATGACAGGCATCGTACCTGTTGTTTTGATGTTAATGGTAGCTATGAATACTTTAATTGCTTTTCTAGGAGAAGAAAGAGTAACCAAAGTAGCCAAACTTTCTGCCAAAAATCCTGTTACGCGGTATTTAGTGCTGCCTTTTTTATCCGCTTTTATGTTAGGCAATCCAATGTCCTTTACGATGGCACGATTTTTACCAGAATACTATAAACCTAGCTATTATGCTGCACAAGCGCAATTTTGTCATACCAGTAATGGGGTTTTCCCTCATATTAATCCTGGTGAATTGTTCGTTTGGTTAGGGATTGCGCAAGGGATTGATACGTTAGGACTAAATTCGATGGACCTAGCGATTCGCTATATGTTTGTAGGGATATTAATGAATTTTATTGGCGGTTGGGTTACCGATTTCACTACCGCCTATGTTTGCAAACAACAAGGAATTACCCTTAGTAAAACAGTAGAGATTGCTGTGGATTAGAAAGGAGCAAGGTGCGATGACGTACAATAGTATTAAGGTAGTTAAAGGAAATGGCGGTTATGGTGGGCCCTTAGTGATTACACCGACAGAAGAAAAACATAAATTTATTTACATTACAGGTGGCGGCGAGAAACCCGCAATTGTTGATAAAATCGTAGAATTGACAGGAATGGAAGCGGTCAATGGTTTTAAGACATCGATTCCAGATGATGAAATCGCATTAGCCATTATTGATTGTGGAGGCACTCTTCGTTGCGGGATTTATCCTAAAAAAGGAATTCCTACTATTAACGTTGTTCCAACTGGCAAAAGTGGTCCCTTAGCACAATACATTAATGAGACAATTTATGTTTCCGCTGTAGGCCCGAAACAGATTACATTGACATCAGAAGAAGCTGCTGCTGATACAGAAAAGCCCACCTCGAAAAAAACAGAATTTAAATATGATACAAGTAAAAAAATTACTGAACAAAAAGCGGAACAACAAAGTTTTGTTGCGAAAATTGGTATGGGTGCAGGAAAAGTTGTAGCGACATTCAACCAATCAGCCCGTGAAGGCGTACAAACGATGATCAACACAGTGATTCCGTTTATGGCATTTGTTTCTTTATTAATTGGTGTGATTCAAGGTTCAGGAATTGGTGAATTTTTTGCCAATATCATGGCGCCATTGGCAGGAAACATTGTGGGGTTAACAATTATTGGTTTTATTTGTTCTCTGCCATTTCTTTCTCCTTTATTAGGTCCTGGAGCAGTAATCAGCCAAGTAATTGGTACGTTAATTGGTGTGGAAATTGGGAAAGGCAACATTCCGCCACAACTAGCCTTACCAGCATTGTTTGCTATTAATACACAAAACGCGTGCGACTTTATTCCCGTGGGCTTAGGCTTGGAAGAAGCTGAAGCTGAAACCGTTGAAGTCGGGGTTCCTTCTGTTTTATATTCTCGTTTCTTAAATGGTGCCCCTCGAGTACTAGTTGCTTGGTTAGCAAGTTTTGGATTGTATAGTTAAAAAATTTTTTGGAGGATGGGAAATGTCAGTATTTACAACAAAGGTTCAGTCTATTGGGCCAGAAGCCGAATTATTTAAAGAAGAAAAAATGGTCATCTTATTTGGAAAAGATGCACCAGATGCTTTAGCAGATTATTGTTATAACATTGAGGTTCAGCCAGTCACAGAAGCGATTACGGACAAGCAAACGTTAGTGATTGATGAACAAACTTACCAGATTACCGCTGTAGGCGAGGTAGTATTAACTAATTTAGACACATTGGGTCACATTACTATTAAATTTGATGGCGCAACAACACCTGAATTACCAGGTACATTATATGTTGAAGAAAAAGCTATTCCTGAAATAACTGTTGGTACAACAATCACTATTCTATAATTATCGTTTAAGGGAGGAACGTAAAAGATGGAATTTATGCTAGATACAATTAATCTTGAGGCTATTCGAAAGTATCAGAAAATTTTACCAGTGGCAGGCGTAACGTCTAATCCCAGTATTGTTAAGCAAGCAGGAAAAATTGACTTCTTTGCGCAGATGAAAGAAATCAAAAAAACGATTGGACAAGCGAGTTTGCACGTCCAAGTGGTCGGTCAAACGACAGAAGAGATGCTAGAAGATGCCCAAACCATTGTACAACAATTAGGCCAAGAAACATTCATTAAAATCCCAGTCAATGAAGCAGGATTGGCAGCCATCAAACAACTAAAGCAGGCAAATTATCGGATAACAGCAACCGCTATTTATACAGAATTTCAAGGCTACCTAGCGATTGCGGCAGGTGCAGATTATTTAGCACCGTATTATAATAGGATGGAGAATTTAACAATTGATTCTCAAAAGGTTATTGAGCATTTAGCTGCAGAAATTAAACGGACGAACGCAAAGAGTAAGATCTTAGCTGCTAGTTTTAAAAACGTGGCACAAATTAATCAAGCCTGTCAAATGGGGGCGCAAGCGGTCACTATCGCACCAGAACTCGTGACACAAGGCTTGGCAATGCCCGCCATTCAAAAAGCAGTAACTGATTTTCAGGAAGATTGGGTTGCTGTTTTTGGAGTAGAAACGGTAAACGAATTAGCATAAAAAGAACGAGAAGAAAAAGCGGCCATTTTTCTTCTCGTTCTTTTTTTGTTTCACATGAAACATCTACGATTATTCACTTGCTTAAAAATTAGACAATTTTCTTTATTTGTCAAAGAATTTCTTAAAAAAAAGGGTTATCTTTTGGGTATTTTTTTTGGTAGCAGTATGATGAGGGTATCAAATGATAGGAGGAAACGAGAATGAGATACACAAATGGAAATTATGAAGCATTTGCTCGACCAAGAAAACCAAAAGGTGTAGATGACAAGAGTGCCTATATTGTTGGTGGTGGCCTAGCAGGTTTAGCAACGGCTGTTTTCTTAATTCGTGACGGTCAAATGAAGGGCGAAAATATTCACATTTTTGAAGAACTCACGCTGTCTGGCGGTTCTTTAGATGGTAAATTTATTCCCCATGATGGCTTTGTCACTCGCGGCGGACGCGAAATGGAAAACCATTTCGAGTGTTTGTGGGATCTATTTCGTTCGGTACCATCATTAGAAGTAGAAGATGCCTCTGTCCTAGATGAGTTTTACCGGTTAGATTTAGATGATCCGAATTCTTCAAATTGCCGCATTATTCATAACCGTGGCGAACGTGTCCCAGACGATGGACAATTTACTTTATCCAAAAAAGCACAAAAAGAAATCGTTGATTTATTTATGACTTCTGAAGATCAATTAATTGGCAAAAAAATTGAAGATGTTTTCGGCGAAGAATTTTTTGAATCCAACTTTTGGATCTATTGGTGTTCAATGTTTGCTTTTGAAAAATGGCACTCTGCCATTGAAATGCGCCGCTACATCATGCGCTTTATCCATCACATCAAAGGTTTGCCTGACTTTACAGCCTTGAAGTTTACCAAATACAATCAATACGAATCGTTAGTGAAACCATTACTAAGCTTTTTAACCAATCAAGGGGTAGACTTTCAATATGAAACAACGATCAATGATATCCAAGTCGACATCAAAGGAGCTACTAAAGTTGCTCGGCGATTATTGTTGACACAAGCGGGCAAAACCAAAGAAATTCCTTTAACTGAAAATGATTTAGTCTTCGTAACGAATGGTTCAATTACTGAAAGTTCGACGCAAGGAGATCATCATACACCAGCACCAATTACTCATGAACTAGGGGGAAGTTGGAATCTCTGGAAAAACTTAGCAAAACAATCCCCAGAATTTGGGCACCCAGAAGTTTTCTGTGAAAATTTACCAGATGAAAGTTGGTTTGTATCAGCAACGATTACGTGGGAAAATTTCGATATTGAACCGTATCTTTCTCGGTTAACACATCGTAAATTACGCACAGGAAAAATTGTCACAGGTGGTATTATTACTATCAAAGACTCTAATTGGATGATGAGTTTCGCTATGCATAGACAACCGCATTTTAAAGAACAAAATGATCAACAATCTATAACTTGGGTATATGGATTACTTTCTAATAAACCAGGAAATTATATTAAAAAACCAATCGAACAATGTACAGGCCAAGAAATTACGCAAGAGTTACTTTATCATTTAGGGGTCCCAGAAGGGGAAATTGAACGTATTTCAGAAGAATCGGCTACCACTATTCCGGTTTATATGCCGTTTATCACTTCTTACTTTATGTTAAGAGAACCAGGCGATCGACCATTAGTTGTACCAAACGGCTCTAAAAATCTTGCTTTCATTGGGAACTTCGCAGATACTGAACGAGATACGGTGTTTACAACAGAGTATTCTGTACGGACAGCGATGGAAGCTGTTTATCAATTGCTAGAGGTTGAACGCGGAGTACCAGAAGTGTTTGCTTCTGCATACGACTTGCGCGTCTTAGCAAACTCTGTTTATTATTTATCTGACAAGAAAAAATTAACAGAAATGGATATGCCGTTCGTGGAACGCAAAATGGTTGAACACTTTGTGAAGAAATTTGAGGATACGTATATTGGTGATATTTTAAGAGAAAATCATTTAATTTAGTTGAAAAAGCGAGTGTAAATCACTCGCTTTTTTGGTTGTTTTATTAACCGTTGAATAAATATTCATTATTGTGTATATTTCTTTTATGATTTTATGAATATTAAATATATAATATGCTGAATGGGAGTAGCCAGTGGGCAACTTCGCAAAAAAATCTTAATTTCTGAAGAGACTTTTTCAAAATTTTGTTGAAAAGAAGGCGCATTTTTACCATAGTTTCTTCACATTTAACGGCTATTATTTAAACATACCCGATAAACAAAACCCTAACAAAACACTTTTTCATTTTTTAACTCCTCCGCCCGCCCTTCCCCAAAGGGCGGGTTGTTTTTTTGCGTTAAAGCAGTTGGCATTTTGTGGGGAAAGGATTATCATTATAGAAGAAGTATATAGAAAAAGGCGGCGAGAAGATGGGACGTTGGCAAGAATTACAACAAGCAATGAGTGCTGGTGTAGAGGCGGCGATTGACGCTGGCTGGGACCGCCAAGCTGTTTATGGATTAGTGGAAAGTGCCATAAAAGACACGCGTTTCTTGCCACTTGAGCAAGCGAAAACAGCAGTCGCGGAACTGTTTTCTGAAGTGGAAGAAGTGGGCTCTTCAGCGTATGAGCGATTATTTCGCTTTTCGGCTTATCGTCCGCAAGAAAAGCTCTCGTTACTGTTATGGCAATTAGGTGCAGTGTTGGATCAGCATGGCATGTTGCAATTAGTAGGACCTTATCGTTTCTCGAAGACGGTTGCACCGCATGCGACGTTTTGGGATTTGTTGGCAAAAACAGTTCAAAAAGCCTATCCGTTAGGTCTTCTTGGGAGCTTTAACCAAGAGAAAGCGAAAAAGATACATCAATTAAGAATGTATATTGATCGTCAAAATATCACGTATATTCGCGATTTTTTTAAACAAGAAGGGGACACCGATGAACAGGCATTAAAACGCTATGTTTTTGCGGCCAAGCCGCAAGGGATGGGCGGGCGGAAGCTGAAAAAAAGCTCTGCTCGTTTGCACAACAAATACCCTGAGGGGGCATCTTATTCTTTAATTAATAAGAAACGATTGACACCTAATTTTCACAGTGAGTTTATTTTGAATGAAGAAGGGACCTTTGTAACCCAGTGGGATGTGTTAGTTGAAGACTGGCGAGGCAGATTAATTAGTAATCCAGCTTATTATCAAGCGGCCAAAAACAATGAATACCAGGAAAAAGTCTTGAATGGTGAATCGTTTAATTATGCAAATCGGAATAATCGTACCCATGAATTACTAGATAGTTCACCACCAGGGAGATTTGATCATCAATTACGAAAAACAGCCAAAAAAGGTTGGTTAAGTCCCCGTATCCAAGAATACGACTACCGCAGAGAACGACAAATAAAGTGCGATGATTATAGTAAGTAAAACAAGCCAATGTTTCACATGAAACATTGGCTTGTTTTACTCTTAGAGAAAGGCGGTTTTCGTTGCTGCCAATTGAACATTTTGGCCCGTGGCTAGAGACTTTTTACCACATAAAAAGGCGGATTTTTCTTTTATCATTCAGGCAAAAATCTTCCGAAAAGCATTGCAAGAAATTGCTATTTGCGTTAAAGTAGGAAAAGATGATTGTGAAACATTTTTCTGTTTCACAAAAAAGGAAGGAGTCTTTATGCTACCCGAAGAATTTAGACAACTATTAGCCGCAAAAGGCATTGAATTGACAGACCAACAGATGACACAATTTGACCAATATTTCCATTTACTAGTAGAATGGAATGAAAAAATGAATTTAACAGCCATTACAGAAGAAAAAGAAGTTTATTTGAAACATTTCTATGATTCTGTTTCGTTGGCATTCTTTGAAGACTTTGCCAGTGACAAAGCCATTTGTGATGTTGGCGCAGGCGCAGGATTTCCAAGTATTCCTTTGAAAATTGTTTTTCCTTCATTAAATGTCACAATTGTTGACTCTTTAAATAAACGAATTACTTTCCTAACAGAGTTGGTGAATCAACTAGGTTTGGCTAATGTTTCTTTGTATCATGATCGTGCAGAAACATTTGGTCAAAAAGCAGAATTTCGTGGCGCGTTTGATTACGTTACAGCGCGAGCAGTTGCACGATTAAATGTTTTAAGTGAACTGTGTTTACCCTTAGTTAAAAAAGAAGGCTATTTTTTAGCCTTAAAAGCATCGAAAAGTGAAGAAGAAATTAATGAAGCAAAACCTGCAATCGCTACATTAGGCGGTCAATTTCAAAAAGAAGTTGGTTTTACTTTGCCGATTACGGCAGACGAACGCCACATTGTCGTGATTCAAAAGAAAAAAGAAACCCCTAAAAAATATCCCAGAAAACCTGGATTACCAAATAAACAACCGATTAAATAAGATGGAGGCACACACATGACACGAATTATTTCTGTAGCGAACCAAAAAGGCGGCGTTGGTAAAACAACGACCACTGTAAATTTAGGCGCATGTTTAGCAAACTTAGGCAAAAAAGTCTTACTGATCGACATTGATGCACAAGGAAATGCTACCAGTGGCATGGGTGTCCCTAAACCAGATGTCGCACATGATGTGTATGATGTCCTTGTAAATGAAGAACCAATCACTAGCGTGGTTCAACATACCAGCCGTGAAAATTTAGATATTGTCCCTGCAACTATTCAATTAGCAGGCGCCGAAATTGAGTTAACTTCAATGATGGCTCGAGAATCGCGCTTGAAATTAGCAATTGATGAAGTAAGAGACATGTATGATTTCGTTTTAATTGATTGCCCGCCTTCTCTAGGGCATTTAACAATCAATGCTTTTACAGCAAGTGATTCGATTCTAATTCCTGTTCAATGTGAATATTACGCATTAGAAGGCTTGAGTCAATTGCTAAATACGATTCGCTTGGTTCAAAAACATTTTAACCCTGAATTGAAAATTGAAGGGGTCTTGTTAACCATGTACGATGCTCGGACCAATTTAGGTGCCGAAGTCGTTGAAGAAGTCCGTAAATATTTCCGTGAAAAAGTCTATGATACGATTATTCCAAGAAATGTCCGTTTATCCGAAGCACCAAGTCATGGTTTACCAATCATTGACTATGATATTCGCTCAAAAGGTGCCGAAGTGTATCAAGCACTAGCAAAGGAAGTGTTGGAGAATGAATAAAGGCAAAGGTTTAGGCAGAGGCATCGATGCCTTGTTTCAAGATATCGCAAAGCTAGAAGATGTCGATGTTAAGAATGAACAAGTGACAGAAATTCTATTAAACGAACTTCGTCCCAATCCTTACCAACCGCGGAAAACATTTGATGAAACCTCTTTACAAGAACTTGCAAACTCGATTCTACATTCCGGTGTGTTTCAACCGATTATTGTTCGTAAATCGGCAGTTAAAGGCTATGAAATTATTGCAGGTGAGCGTCGGTTCCGGGCTTCTAAATTAGCCGGCAAAGAAAAAATTCCCGCAATTATTCGCGAATTTGATGAAGAATCCATGATGCAAGTTGCTGTTTTGGAAAACTTACAAAGGGAAGATTTAAATCCGCTAGAAGAAGCAGAAGCCTATGAAATGCTAATGAAAAATTTGAAATTAACACAAGCGGAAGTCGCAGAACGTTTGGGCAAAAGTCGCCCGTATATTGCCAATTATTTACGGTTGCTAACCTTACCAGATGCGGTCAAAGCAATGGTTCAAAAACAAAGCATGTCAATGGGTCAAGCACGGACGTTATTAGGCTTGAAGAACAAAGAACAGCTATTGCCATTAGCTAATCGTTGTATTAAAGACAATTTAACGGTTCGACAATTAGAACAACTTGTCGCTGAATTAAACGAAACACAAGGCAAAAAGGGCAAAAAAGCGAAAAAAGCCATCAAAGAAAAACCCATTTATATTCGTGAAAGTGAAGACCGCTTAATGGATAAATTTGGGACAACCGTAGCGATTCAAGAAAAAGAAGGCAAAGGAAAAATTGAAATTGAGTACTTGTCCTCTTCGGATTTGGCTAGAATTTTAGATATTTTAGATATTCATTTTGACGAGGAATAAAAAGCAAAGTGAGAAAGTAAGACAGAAAGTCACAAATCCTTTTGCTAGTTTCGGTAAAAAATGGTATTGTAATCATGGTATTTTTATATAAGTAAGAGAAGAAAGAAGGCTTGGAACATGTATGATTTAGGCGATATTGTCGAAATGAAAAAGCCGCATGCTTGCCAAGCAAATCGTTGGCAAATCATTCGCATGGGCGCTGATATCAAAATCAAGTGCACGAATTGCGGGCATATTGTCATGATGCCGCGTCGTGATTTTACTAAAAAATTAAAAAAAGTAATCGAGAAAAAAGCAGACTAATGCTTTGATGCCTCTAATAGAAAAGAGAATAGACTGAGAGAAAGAGTGGAAAACAAATGGCACTAACAGCTGGAATTGTCGGCTTACCAAACGTTGGTAAATCGACCCTATTTAACGCAATTACAAAAGCAGGAGCAGAAGCTGCAAATTATCCCTTTGCAACGATTGATCCGAACGTCGGCATGGTTGAAGTACCAGATGCCCGTTTACAACGCTTGACAGAACTAGTAAAACCGAAAAAAACAGTTCCCACAACGTTTGAATTTACAGACATCGCCGGAATTGTTAAAGGTGCCAGCAAAGGAGAAGGGCTGGGAAATCAGTTTTTAAGTCACATTCGTCAAGTAGATGCAATCTGTCACGTGGTTCGTTGTTTTGATGACGAAAATATCATGCGTGAACAAAATCGGGATGCGGATTTCGTTGATCCTTTAGCAGACATTGATACAATTAATTTAGAGCTAATTTTAGCAGATTTAGATTCAATCAATAAGCGCTATACTCGCGTGGCTAAAATGGCGAAAGCAAAAGATAAAGAAGCGGTGGAAGAATTAGCTGTTTTAGACAAAATTAAACCAGTTTTAGAAGAAGGTTTATCTGCTCGTACGATTGAATTTACGCCAGAAGAAGAGAAAATTGTTAAATCTCTTTTCTTATTAACCACAAAGCCGGTCCTTTATGTAGCAAATGTTTCAGAAGATGAAGTGGCGGATCCAGACAACAACGAGTATGTACAACAAGTTCGTAATTTTGCAACCAGTGAAAATGCGGAAGTAATCGTAGTTAGTGCGCGAGCAGAAGAAGAAATTGCTGAATTGGATTCTGAAGAAGACAAGGCTGAATTTTTAGAAGCAATGGGCATTGAACAATCTGGCTTAGATCAATTGATTCGTGCGGCGTACGATTTGTTAGGCTTAGCTACCTACTTTACAGCTGGTGAACAAGAAGTTCGTGCGTGGACGTTCCGTAAGGGAATCAAGGCACCTCAAGCAGCTGGGATTATCCACAGTGACTTTGAACGAGGCTTCATTCGTGCGGAAACAGTTTCTTATGAAGACCTAGATAAATATGGCAATATGCAAGCTGCCAAAGAAGCGGGCCGTGTTCGTTTAGAAGGAAAAGACTACGTCGTTCAAGATGGCGATGTTATGTTGTTCCGTTTTAACGTTTAAAAAAATGTGCCCAACAAGCAATTTGTTTTGGGCTAAGCCCACATATTTAAGGCCATTCAGCCGTTTAGAAAGAGGTTCCCTCTACATGAGGGTGAGGAGGATACAACTATGGAAGCAGAAGCATTACGAGCAATCGTGGCTGAGAATCGTCAATTAGAACAGAATTTGACTAAAAGAAATGAACAATACATTTTTGACTTAAAAAAATCATTAAAAGCGGCTAATTTATCTGAAGAAGAGCTGGCATTGGCTCTACACGGTATTTTACCAGAATTAGTAGCCGGTCAAAAAACAGGTAAAACAGCCCGTCAGTTATTTGGCACTGTTTCAGAACGGACGGAAGCAATTTTAAATAAACCAGCAGAAGTCAAAGAACCAGCGGGCTGGATGATTTGGCTCGACAATACCTTACTATTACTTGGTTTATTAACAATCATGTTAGCGGCGATGTCTCTATTTTCAAAAGGAACCGCACAACCTCTCGGATTAACCACATATATCTTAGGTGCGATGGCTGGGGGTTATGTTTTCTATCTAATGCACAAATATGTTTACCGTTTTGATCGTCAAGGTGGCGACAAAAGCAAACGTCCTGGTTGGTTAAAAACGACCGCCATTCTATTTGGTGGGATGTTCTTGTGGATTGCAGTTTTCGCTGGTTCAGCGATGTTGCCACCAGTGATCAATCCCATTTTAGATCCGATGATTGCTTTAGTAATCGGTGCGTTAGCCTTTGTAGCACGCTATTTCTTCAAGAAAAAATACAATATTCAAGGTAGTTTCATGACACGTCAATAAACGGCGCGCGCTCAATTGTGAATGCGCTCGGCTGACGCAGAAACTGCAACAAGCAAAGTCGCTCTCTCAATAGAGCGTTTTAACAGTTAAAGCCTGGGGGATTAGTCGAAAAAACTAGTGTCCCAGGCTTCTGTTTTCAGAAGTTTGCTAAAGAAAGGAGCCTCTTATGGGACAACAAGTGAAGTCTTGGTGCCGTCAACACGAGCGGCTACTCATTTTTATTAGTTTTCTCTTATTAAGTGGACTTTCTCTCTATTTTGTCTATTTTCAAGAGAATTTTTTACGAGCAAGTGATTTCCGCTTTCATCAAAATCGGGTGGAAGGTCTCGCATTAGCAATTAAAAACAACGATTGGTTTCCTAAAATCAATTATTTTTTCTTGGGAGGCTATGGCTATGCCTCTAGTTTGTTTTATCCAGATGCGTATCTTTATTTACCTGCGCTTTTGCGTGTTCTGGGGCTTTCCTTTGTCGCTAGTATGGCAATTTTTGTGTTTGCGGTAAACTTGGCAACATTCAGTCTTACTTATTATGCAGGCCGATTAATGGCGCTCTCTAAAAAAAGAAGCTATCTCTTTGCTATTTTGTATGGCTTATCTATTTACCGCATGCAAGACTTGTTTAATCGCCAAGCGTTAGGAGAATTTTTGGCGCTAAGCTTTTTTCCGTTGGTCTTAGCGAGCCTGTTTTTATTACGAAAGGGAACCACGAAATGTTGGCCGTTGTTAACGCTGGCGATGACTGGGATTGGGTTGGCTCACTTTATTTCTATTGAAATGGTTTCTATTTGGATTGGGTTATACATTCTGTTTTATTGGCAGCAGTTTTTTAAAAAGGAGGTCCTGTGGGCATTAGCGAAGGCTGCAGGTCTGACGCTGCTTTGGCTGGCCTTTTATCTTTTACCAGTTGCTGAACAAATGAAAAATCAAGTGTTTAAAGTTACATCCAATCCACTCACTTATATTTCCGAAAGAAGTTATCCTATTGTTTCTCTTTTCATTAATAGTTTAAAGAGCAGTGTTTTTCACGCGAAAACAGCGAATCTAGGAACCCTTTTGTTTGTGGGACTTGTTGTAGCAGTGGTTTCGCTTGCCAGCAAAAAAATTCAGAACAAACGGTTTATTGGTTTGACGCTGGTACTCTTATTGATGGTTACTACGCTTTTTCCTTGGCACTGGCTGAACCACACGCCTTTAAATACGATTCAGTTTCCTTGGCGGTTTTTAGGGATTCTTTCCGTAATGCTCGCTTTTTTCATTGCACAAGACGAATGGGGCGTTTTCCGTAAATCTTGGACTGTGGCTTTGTTGGTTTTCCTTGCCATCAGCAATTTAGGCATTTATCAATATCAAAGTATTCAGTCACAACAAGGACGCCTGTTAACAAAAGCTGAGTATGAGCAACCAATGCCTTTTTATATCGGTGCGGGCCATGAATATTTGCCAGATGAAATCAATTATCAGGAATTATTGAAACAGAAAAAACGACAACTTGATTATTCGGCAGAACAAGTAACCATTACAAACGTTAGAATGCCTTATGGGAAAATTTCATTTGACTACCAAGTGGTGAATCAATCAGCGAAGGTGACCGTTCCTTTTATTTATTACTTAGGCTATCAAGCCACGATTCAAATGAAAAACCAAACGGGCGCTAAAAAAATGAACCTAACCAATCAAGGAGGCTTAGCCGCTCTTTCTTTATCTGGTACAGGACATGTCGACATCCGTTACCAAAGAACAAAAGTGCAAAAAATAGGGACAATGATGACCTTGCTTTCTGTTGGTGGTTTTGGATTTAGCCGATTTTTACAACAAAAAAAGAAACACAAGATAAAAGAACAACGATGAAAGTAGGACTTTAATTAGGAAGAGTTGAATAGAGGACAAACCGATTTCGGCATTTTGTCCTTTATTCCTCATTGATTATTTAAACAAATCTAGTTGACTTCCTTAGTATTATCTGTTATTTTCATATATAAAATTAAGTCGAGGAGTGGACAAAAAAATGTCAAATTGGGAAACAAAATTTGCGAAAAAAGGTCTTACATTTGATGATGTGCTATTAATCCCTGCAGAAAGCCATGTCTTACCAAATGATGTAGACATGAGTGTACAATTAGCTAAAAATATCAAGTTAAATATTCCATTGATGAGTGCCAGTATGGATACTGTTACAGATAGTAATATGGCAATTGCGATGGCTCGTCAAGGTGGACTAGGTGTCGTACATAAAAATATGACTGTCGCCCAACAAGCAGACGAAGTACGTAAAGTCAAACGTTCTGAAAGCGGCGTTATCATTGATCCATTCTTTCTAACACCAACAAACTTAGTAGCGGATGCAGAAGAATTAATGAGTCGTTACCGTATTAGCGGTGTGCCAATTGTAGAAACAATGGAAAACCGTAAATTAGTCGGAATTATTACAAACCGTGATATGCGTTTTGTAACGGACTACCAAATCAAAATTGAAGAAGTCATGACAAAAGATCATTTAGTCACTGCGCCAGTTGGCACATCTTTAAAAGATGCAGAAAAAATCTTACAAAAACATAAAATCGAAAAATTACCAATCGTTGATGAAGCAGGTCGCTTAAGTGGCTTAATTACAATTAAAGACATTGAAAAAGTGATTGAATTCCCAAATGCTGCCAAAGATGAACACGGTCGTTTACTTGTGGCGGCAGCAGTCGGTGTCACTAGTGATACGTTCGAACGTGCGGAAGCATTATTAGAAGCAGGTGCCGATGCGATTGTTATCGATACTGCACATGGCCATAGTGCCGGCGTTATTCGCAAAATTAAAGAAATTCGTGAAACGTTCCCTGAAGCAACATTAATTGCTGGTAATGTTGCCACTGCTGAAGCAACCAAAGCATTGTATGACGTCGGCGTTGACGTTGTCAAAGTTGGTATTGGACCTGGTTCAATTTGTACAACACGTGTCGTTGCTGGTGTTGGTGTTCCTCAATTAACAGCGATTTATGATGCTGCTTCTGTAGCTAGAGAATATGGTAAAGCAATTATCGCTGATGGCGGTATTAAATATTCTGGTGATATCGTGAAAGCCTTAGCTGCTGGTGGCCATGCTGTAATGCTAGGAAGTATGTTAGCTGGTACAGATGAATCTCCAGGCGAATTTGAAATTTATCAAGGCCGTCGTTTCAAAACTTACCGTGGCATGGGCTCATTGGGCGCAATGGAAAAAGGATCAAGTGATCGTTACTTCCAAGGAAGTGTCAATGAAGCAAACAAATTAGTGCCAGAAGGAATCGAAGGACGTGTCGCTTACAAAGGAAGCGTTTCTGATATTGTCTTCCAATTAATCGGTGGCTTGAAATCAGGGATGGGTTACGTCGGTGCAGCAGACCTGAAAGCGTTGCGTGAAGAAGCACAATTTGTTCAAATGAGTGGTAACGGATTGAAAGAATCACATCCACATGACGTTCAAATCACAAAAGAAGCACCAAACTATTCTGTTCAATAAAATAAAAGCTGATTTTTTTGAAATTTAAAAGAGGCAGACGTCATTTCGACGTCTGCCTCTTTTTCTGTAGAATGAAGGAGTTGCTTCTGTTTCCACCGTTTATCAGGCTCCTTTTTCTGTAGAATAAAAGCCGTTATCTGATATCAGACAACGACCTTCATCTTCCCTTTATTTAATAACTGTTAGGTTACCCATGTAAGGAACTAGGACTTCTGGTACAGTCACAGAGCCATCTTCGTTTTGGTAGTTTTCTAAAATAGCAGCGACTGTCCGTCCCACGGCTAAACCAGAACCATTGAGTGTATGCGCATATTGGACTTTATCATTTTCATCACGGTAACGAATCATCGCACGGCGCGCTTGGAAATCTTCACAGTTTGAGCATGAACTGATTTCACGGTATGTCTCTTGAGCGGGAATCCAAACTTCCAAGTCATAAGTTTTCGCAGCTGAGAAGCCCATGTCACCTGTTGAAAGAGCCATGACACGGTAAGGTAATCCCAGTTTTTGCAGAATTTCTTCGGCATTATTCGTCATTTTTTCTAATTCCTCATAAGAATGCTCTGCATCACTAAATTTAACCATTTCGACTTTATTAAATTGGTGTAAACGAATTAACCCACGTGTGTCACGACCAGCGCTACCAGCTTCAGAACGGAAAGAAGGGCTCAAGGCCGTAAAGTAAATTGGTAAATCCTTGCCATCTAAAATTTCATTGTTGTAGTAATTAGTTAACGGGACTTCTGCCGTTGGGATTAACGTTAAATCCGTATCTTGTAATTGGAAGACATCTTCTTTAAATTTAGGAAATTGGCCAGTTCCGAACATGGCGGTGTCATTAACGATATAAGGCGTAATCATTTCTGTATAGCCATGTTCATAAACATGTAAATCTAACATGAAGTTGTATAACGCACGTTCTAAGCGAGCACCTAAGCCTTTGTAATAAACAAAACGGCTACCAGCTACTTTGGCACCACGTTCAAAATCTAGAATGCCTAAGTTTTCAGCGACTTCCCAGTGTGGTTTTGGTTCAAAAGCAAAAGTTCTTGGTTCACTCCAACGACGTACTTCTACATTTTCTTCTTCACCAGCACCAACAGGCACAGAATCATCTGGCAAGTTCGGTAAAGTAGTTGTGATCCCACGTAGCTCTTCGTCAATAGCATTAATTTCTGCATCTAACGCTTTAATATTACCGCCGACTTCTTTCATTTCCGCGATTTTGGCCGTTGCATCTTCTTTGTTCCGTTTTAATTGAGCAATTTCAGCAGACACATCGTTCCGGTATTTTTTCATTTCTTCGACTTTGACTAATAAATCACGGCGACTTTCATCTAAACGCAGAAATTCCACTAAGATTTCTTCTTTTACGCCACGGGTTTGTAGCTTTGCTTTTACTTCGTCAAAATTTTGACGCATCATTTTTACATCTAACATATTTTTTCCTCCTTAAAATTAGTACATAATCAATAATAACTGTTGTAGAAAACAACAAAAAAGCCATCTCACCCCAAAAATAAATATTCTTGGGACGAAATGACTGGAAATCTCGCGGTACCACCCAAGTTCAGTAATGTTACTGCCCTTGATTTGCAGATAACGGCTGCAGACCGTTCCAACTTATTTCGCTGGACACCTGGAAGAGACGGACTTCTTTATAGATGAATGTTTGCTCGCACCCCCGCAAACTCTCTGGAATTCAGTGCCATAAATACTTTTTCTCTTAGTTTTCTCTTTTCTATAGAATACCGAAAAAGTTCAGGGATGTCAATTAACTCTCTGATTTCTTGTTGGTACGCTGTAAGGGTAGATGAATAATAAAGGAAGTCCACTTTTGATCAGACTTCGCATAAATATATCCACCATGTAAAGCGACAATACTTTGTGCAATAGCCAGACCTAAACCAGTACCCCCCGTTTCTTGTGATCGGGATTCTTCGACACGATAGAAGCGGTCAAACAACTGATCTAAAGAATGTTTAGGGATAGCTGGTCCATCATTGCGAACAGCAATAATTGCTTCGGTGCCGACTTTGTCTACTTCCATCACAATATGATGGCCGCCTTTGCCATATTTCAAAGCGTTTGAAAGAAGGTTGTTAAAGACTCGGACTAGTTTTTCTGTATCGCCTTCCATCATTAAAGAAGCTGGATTGGCTTTTACTTGGATTTGCATATTAATCTTTTTCGCTTCCAATTCAAAATCGGCAGCAAGCTGTTCAATTAATTGTGCCATATCAAAAGTCGTCGTATGAATCGGTACACTTGGTTGACGGACTTTTGTATATTCAAAAAGATCATCAACTAATAATTTCATTTGTTTCGCTTTGACGTAAGCGGTATGCGTATATTTCAGTAAATCTTCTTGGCTATGAAATTGACGATCTTCAATCAATCCCAGATAACCAATAATAGAAGTTAACGGTGTCCGAATATCATGACTGACATTCGTAATTAATTCATCTTTTGATTTTTCAATTCGCCGTTCATCTTCAATGGCTGCGACAGTACTATCCACCAGACCGTTAATACTCGTCACGACTTTTGCTAAATCACCACTTAATTCAAACGGAATGCGGTGATTGTAATTACCATCAGCGATGTAATGTAACTCACTGATAATATGACGCAATTGCATTTGGTGGTAGCGACGAATTAAGCGCCAATAGAGAACAGCTGCATCTACTAAAAAGAAAATAGGTAAGACAAATTTATTCCAGCTCCAAAACAAATCAGTATTTAATTCTTTAGCGACCGCATCCTTAGTGGCCCAGATGACACCAGCTAAGGGCGAGTTTTCACTAAGTAGTTGTCCTAAAAGGAACATAATTGAGACATTTAATAGTAGTAATAAAACAATTGTCACAATTGCTTCTGCTAATAACTCGCTGATTTCTTTAGAAGTTAAGGTAATTCGTTTTTGTTTTTCAATCTTTTTAGGTTTAACGAGCATCGATCTTATATCCAACTCCCCACACTGTTTGAATGACTTTTTCTCCACCAGTTGCTTCTTCAATCTTATCTCTTAAATGACTGACGTGAACCATCACGGTTTTAGCAGAAACAATACTTTCTTGTTGCCACACACGCTCAAAAATTTCATCCGCACTAAACACACGATTTGGATGACTAGCTAATAGATAGAGGATACCAAACTCAAGAGCGGTTAATTGAATTTCTTTTCCTTCTATTGTTTTGACTTCGTGAGAGTCCTTATTAATCATTAATGGGCCGACTTCTAATTCATCGGGTTCTTCTTTGGTTAATTGCATTTGGCTTCTACGTAAAATAGACTTCACCCGAGCCATTACTTCTAAAGGATTGAAAGGCTTGGTGACATAATCGTCTGCACCAGCAACTAAGCCTTTGATTTTATCCATATCGGTTGTTTTTGCTGTTAACATAATAATTGGAATTTGCGATTCTTTTCGAAGTTCTTTCACTACTTCCATTCCATCCATGATTGGCATCATAATGTCCAAGATTAATAAATCGATATCTGGTGTTGTGTGCAATTTGGATAACGCTTCTTTTCCATCATAAGCTTTCACGACTTCGTATCCTTCATTATGAATATAAATACTCAATAGTTCTACAATTTCTTTATCATCATCTGCAACTAAAATTTTCATAAGCGTTCATTTCCTCCATATATAAAAAAATCTCTTTTCCATATTTTAACAAATAATTGCTAAAAAGGACAAAATCCTTGATATATTACGATAAATTTAGAAGATTTTGCTAAAAGTTAATAAACTATAGCCAAAAAAGGATGAAAGGGGGTAAAAAACGAACGAAAATACCTATACCAATCATAATAATCGGTATTGAAAAAAAGTTTAAAAAAAGTGAAAATAATGATTGACCAATGCTTGAAATCTTGGTATATTATTACATGTCGCAAGGCGAGTCACACAGCTGAGCGATTCAGAAATCAATAATTAAATAACAATTCTTGATTTCAAATCTCTCGAAAAAAGTTTGAAAAAACAACAAAAAAGTTGTTGACAAATAACAAGCGAGATGATAAGATATAGAAGTTGTCATAACAGACAACAACAACCAAGCAAAACAACTTAAAAAACTTTTTAAAAAAAGTTCTTGACATTCAAACGAAAGTTTGTTATGATATAAAAGTTG